>PVMK01147776.1_pt1 | contig 84736 bp, 87 predicted proteins | sample 1853481 | NCBI WGS metagenome assembly PVMK01 (sample SAMN08533507, study PRJNA380276) | Marine sediment metagenome, whole genome shotgun sequencing project.
AGCCGATTCTGTTCGCCCTGAAGCCTCTGCAGCTTCTCGATTTCCTCGAGCGACTCTGCGGTCGGTAAGTCGTGGCTCAACAGGATGCGACGAACCACATCGTTGCGGCTGAGCCCACTCGCTTTTGCGAGCGCGTTGAGTTGAACGACGTGCGCGTCTCCAAGCCGTACGGTGAGTCGATGCTTCAGTTCCCAGATGCCTTCGAGCATAGGCATCGCGATCGCGTTGTCTAGAGAGAACTCCGTTCTGAGCGCGCGAATAAGCCGAAGGCGTTGAGCGCGCAACTCGCGCGACCGTTCACGCGATCAACGGGAGAAGGTGGCGCGTGCAGTTTTGTTGGCAGACAAAACTATCCCTTGCCCCAACAAAGTTGGGTCCCTTTTGACCCAAGATGAATCAGTTTGAAGTTCTTTGCGCCAATCTGAATTGCAGTGACCCGTATTGCTTCGAAATGACGCAAAACTGCGTCAGTCCGAGTCAAAGCGAAGCACTCCAGTTCAAAACGATTCAACATACGCCAGAAAAGAGCAGAACGCGTCACTGTCCATCAATAAGAGTCACAAAAAAGATTCCCGATCCGCGCAACTTTTTTGGGGGCAAAACCGATAACAGGGGTTGAGGTGAGTGGCGCCACCGAGGCCCACTGACATCTGGAACTGCCATTTGGGACGAACGATGATTGGGAACACGACAACCGAGACACCGTGGCTGACTCCGGAGGAGTCCTGCAACCGCCTCAAGGTATCCCAGAAGACGTTTAAGCCGCATGTCGCTCCGCGCTTGAAACGAATGAAGAAAATCGGCAGCCTGTGGCGATGCCACGTCGAGGAGATTGACCAATGGGGAGAAAACGCAGCGCCTACAAGCTCCACGAGCGAGACAATGGAATCTGGTACGTCGTTGGGACCACCCCCGACGGGCGTCGTGTCCATCGGTCCACTCGAACGCGCTCTCGCAAAACGGCTGCTCAAAGGCTCCCGCTGATCGTCGAGCAAGAGGAGGCTGGCGTTCAGGCTACATTCTCTGAGGTCACGAACACCCCGCTCGAGGAGCTGCTTGCGGCGTGGCTGACGTCGGCCGCCACCGAGATTTCATCGGCTCAGGGGGACGGCTCACTCTTTGAGACCTACGCTCGTCACTTCCTGCGCTTCTTTCAGACCTCCGAGCGCATCTGCGACGAGGTGGCCATCGAACAGTACAAAGAGCATCGACTGGGACAAGTCCAGGCGACCACCGTCCGGGGCGAGCTCAGCGCACTACGTCGCCTGCACGGTTGGATGAAGAAACGCAAGCTGTTGTCCGCGTTGCCAGAGGTACCGAAGGTCCCGAAGCGCGCAACAGGCACGCCGCACAAGCTAGGGAAGCGCAAGATCATCAAGCTGTTGCCCGCGGAGATGGACGCCATACTCGCCCACCTTCCGGAGTTCACGCGCAAAGGCTATCCGGTCCGCGACTTTGTGACGTTCGTTCGCGAGACGAGCCTGCGGCCATCCACCGTGTTCGGTTTGCGCGCGCCTCACGACTACGAGCCTGGTGCGCGGCTCTTACGCATCCGAGGCGAGAACGACAAAGCTAGGTTTGCCAGAGACCTGCCGATTACAGACCGCGCTCGTGCCGCCATCGATGCGAGGTTCCCCGACCGACGGAATCATCTTTCCCGAGTTCGATTGTCGTGACGCGCTACGGGAGGCAGCGCTTGTTGCAGGCATGACGGCCCACCGAGCCAGCAAGCTCAGCATCTATGACTTCCGTCATGGTCGCGGGACGGAGTGGGGCAGGACCGGCAACCTGATTGGCATCGCGTACCTGATGGGTCACAAGCACGTCACGACCACCAAGGAGTACCTCCATTCCAATCTCGAGGAAGCGGAGGCGGTGTTATTTCCCACCAGTTATCTCACCAGTCCCGGCTGACGCCGCTCCGACGACGGCGGAGCTGATCGCGCAAGCTGCCGAAATGACTGGGTGCGGAAGAGAGGACTCGAACCTCCACGAGTATTACCTCACTAGATCCTTAGTCTAGCGCGTCTGCCAGTTCCGCCACTTCCGCAGGAATACAGGGGGCGGAAAGTAGTCGCGCAGAGCGTTCTGTCAAGTGGGGGAAGGGGAGGGCTCAGGTGGCTCCTCGGTGGGCCCGCTGGGCGTGGGCCCATGTCCGGCAGAGCGCCCCTGTTTCCGCGAGAACTAGTCGAAGTCCGTGGGGACTTTGCTTGCGCTTGCTACCACGATCCGTGCGGGCTCGACGAAGCGAATCATCGTCGGCAGATCGCCTCGGACGAGTTTGAGCTTCCCCTCCATCATGCCCTTGATCGGATCGAGTTTGCGTTCGATCACGTCCTTCCAGCACGCGTACGACGCAACGATGACGAACTCGGCCTCCACGGAGTGACCGGCGTCTTCGACATATCTGGCGCCGTGGCACTGTCCTCGATGGACGTCGAGGATCATCCCGGCGCTCTGCTCGAGGCCGTTTGCGGGATCGGATTGAACGATCATCGCGACCGATCCGAACGTCCACGGCTTGCCCGCCTCACGGTACGAGGGGTCGTTGCTGAGCGCCACCCTCCACGCCTCTGTCCACTCCTCAGAAGGAAATCGATGCACTACCAAACTCCCTGCCCGGGCTTGGGGAGGGCCTCCTTAGCGTGGAGCAGCGGCTCGCGCAATCTCACCATGCTACAGAGCACACTGTGTGTGCTTTCCATTCCTCTCTTCTGGATCGGCATGGGTTCCATCACGCATTTGCTACGCGTTCGGGTGGAGTGAGCGCCGCGCCGTATGACACTTTGAACCTCGGTTTTCACCTGGGTGATGACGACGACGCGGTACGCGAGAACCGCACGCGCTTTGCCAAGAGCCTCGGGATTGATTGCGATCGGTTCTTCGAGCAGCGGCAAGTGCATGGGACGCAGGTGCGCGAGATCTCCGAGGCCGATATCACTCAAACCATTGCCGACATGGAGGGCGACGCACTCATCACGCGAGCCGAAGGCTGCGCGGTGGCAGCACGGACGGCCGATTGTGTGCCGGTCTTGATCGCGCATCCATCGAGCGGAGACGTTGGCGCCGTGCATGCGGGGTGGCGCGGGGCTGTGACCGGTGTCGTTTCGCAAGCCATTCGAACGCTGGCCTACGATCCGGCCGACCTCGTGGTCGCGATCGGGCCCCACATTCGCGTCGAAGCATTCGAAATCGGCGAAGAAGTCGCTCGCGAGATGGAGCAGGCCGCGAACGGTCGCCCCGTGGTCCGACGCGGTGCCGCCAAGCCTCACGGCGACCTCGCCGCACTGATTCGACTTCAACTTCGAGACGCCGGGGTCCCGGCCGATGCGATCGACGATGTGGGCGGGTGTACACACGGCGATGCCGCGAACTTCTTTTCGCACCGGCGCGAGCGTGGAAAAACAGGGCGACACCTCTCCGCCATCGTGGCAAGAGCGCCACGCTGAAGGCGTCGGCGACTCGCTCAGGGGTCGCTATGGTTTGTCCTTCGTGCTAGCCACGTGCCGTGGTCGAGTTCGCCAAGACCAAAGCAGGAGTCGATGCTCACGAGAAGAAGACCCTTGGAGAGGGCCTCTTCCGCAAGTGCGACGCCTGCGGTGACGCGGTGAAGAAAGAGGACTTCGAGCGAAACCTCGAAGTTTGCCCCGCCTGTGGATTTCACTTTCATATCACCGCGGAGCAGTGGATCGACCTCCTTGCCGACGAGGGAACGTGGACCGCGCTCGACACTAAGCTCAGGGCTGGAGACCCGCTCAAGTTCGTCGATTCGAAGGCCTATCCCGATCGCGTCGTGGCGGCCCGCGAATCGACAGGCGTGAACGATGCCATTCTTGCGGGCACGGCGCGCATCGATGGCCGCTCGGTGCAGCTTGGGGTGTTCGTCTTTCGTTTCATGGGCGGCTCGATGGGCTCGGTCGTGGGTGAGGTCATCACCCGGATGATGGAGCGCGGCGTGGAGCACAAGCAGCCCGTCGTGCTGCTGTCCTGTTCGGGCGGTGCCCGGATGCAAGAAGGTTCACTCTCGCTCATGCAAATGGCCAAGACGGTCGCCGCGCGAGGCAAGCTACGCGAGACCGGCGCGCCGTTCATCAGCGTGTTGCTCCACCCGACGACCGGGGGGGTGGCGGCGAGCTTCGCGCTCCAGGGCGACGTCAACATCGCGGAGCCCGGTGCGCTGATCGGCTTTGCAGGGCCGCGCGTCATCGAGGACACGATTCGCCAGAAGCTCCCCGCTGGCTTTCAGCGCGCCGAGTTCCTTCTCGAGCACGGCATGATCGACATGATCTCCCCCCGTCAAGACATGCGAGCGAACGTCGCTCGCCTGATCGAGTATCTGTCAGGGTGACGCGATACCCCGAAGCGCTTCGCTGGCTCTACGGGTTGGAGTCGCGCGGCATCAAGCTCGGGCTGGAGCGCATCGCTGAGGCGGCAGAAGTTCGCGGCCACCCGGAACGCGCAGTGCGCTACGTTCACGTCGCGGGGACGAACGGGAAGGGCAGTGTTGCGACGATGGTCGAGTCTGTCCTGAGGGCGGCTGGCTACCGGACCGGGCAATTCGCCTCCCCGCACCTGCAGCGATATGTCGAGCGTGTGCGCATCGGGGGTCGTCCGATCTCGGAGCGAGAAGCGGCGCAGCGCATTGAGGAGCTGCGCGTCGACACGCGTTTACCACCCCTCTCGTTCTTCGAGTACACGACGCTGCTTGCCTTCGAAGCGTTTCGGGACGCGTGCTGCGACATCGTCGTCCTCGAAGTAGGGCTCGGGGGCCGGCTCGATGCAACCAATATCGTGACGCCAGAGGCTTCGGTGATCACGAACATCAGCCTCGAACACGAGCGCATTCTCGGAGACACCCTCGCCAAGATCGCGCGCGAGAAAGCCGGAGTGCTCAAGCCTGGGGTGCCGTGCATCGTGGGCGCGAGGGGACAGAGCGTGAGGCGCGCGATCAGGGCACGTGCAAGTGCCGTTGGCGCCCCTCTTCGTTGGATCGATCGCGACTTCGAAAGCACCTGGGTCGACCGTTCCCTCTCGGTGCGCGTGGGCGACCGGGAATGGACAGGCCTGCGCCTGGGCCTCCGAGGAGACTATCAAGGTGACAACGCAGCCTGCGCGCTAGCGACCTTGGTCCAGCTCGGTCAACGAGGGTTCGAGGTCTCCGATGCGCACATCCACACGGGCTTGAAGCGCGCCAAATGGCCGGGCCGGCTCGAATGGCACAGCGAACACCCCGCGTTTCTGTTCGACGCGGCGCACAACGCCACCGGTTGCGAGACGCTTGCACGCTACTTAGACGAGCTCGAGTTCCCCGGCCGAGTCGTGCTGTTGTTTGGCGCGATGCGAGACAAAGACCACCGTCAGATGCTTGCCGCTTTCGACGGGCGAGTGGAACGCCGCATCTACACCGCTCCAGAGATCGACCGATCCGAGCCCCCCAAGCGCCTGGCCAGGCTCCGGGAAGGAACCGTGGCCCGAAGCGTCCGCGACGCCGTCGCCCGCGCCAAACGAGCCGCCGGCCCAAACGGCTTGGTGGTCACAGCCGGCTCCATTTTCCTAGTCTCCGAAGTGCGCGCCCTCGTGAAGAACGTCCGCACCGATCCACCCATCGCTCTGTAATCGAACCATGCTACACCCCTCCCAATGAGTGTGTTCTTGCAGGCTTGTCGGCAGGAGCCGACTCCGTACACGCCGATTTGGATCATGCGGCAGGCCGGGCGGTATCAGCCCGAGTATCGAGCGCTGCGTGAGCGGGTGAGCTTCATCGAGCTTTGCAAGACGCCGGAGCTCGCGTGTGAGGTAACGGTTCGGGCCGTCGATCAGCTCGGGGTGGATGCGGGGATCATCTTTGCGGACATTCTGTTGATCCTCGAGCCACTTCAGATCGGCTTCGAGTTCACCGATGATCATGGGCCGAAGATTTTGAATCCGATCCGCACCGCCGCACAGGTCGACAGCATTCCGGAGCGCATCGATGCGGCGGGCTCGCTCTCGTATGTGATGGATGCCATTCGGACCACGCGTCCGGAGCTCAGCGTGCCCCTCATCGGCTTCGCCGGCGCGCCGTTCACGTTGGCGTCGTACGCGATCGAAGGGGGCGGGTCGAAGAACTACTTCGAGACCAAGAAGCTGATGTACGGCGACGAGGGTCTATGGAATGCGTTCATGTCCAAGCTCTCGAACGCGATCGCCGACTACCTCATCGCGCAGATCGATGCGGGTGCGCAGGCGGTGCAGCTCTTCGACAGCTGGGTAGGGTGCCTATCGCCGTCCGACTATCGCCGCTACGTCTTGCCGCACACGAAGGCGATCTTCGACAAGCTTCCCAAGGACACCCCGGTGATCCACTTCGGCACCGGAAATCCGGAGCTCTATCCGTCGATCAAAGAAGCCGGCGGCGACGTGATTGGCATCGACTGGCGGATTTCGCTCGATGATGCGTGGTCGCTTCTTGGCAATGACGTTGGCCTGCAAGGCAACATGGATCCGGCCGCTCTCCTTGCGTCGACCGATGTGATGCGCGCCCGCGCTTCCGAGGTCCTCGACAGCGCCGCGGGGCGGCCGGGGCATATCTTCAATCTAGGCCACGGCATCATGCCGCAGGCCACGCCCGCCCAGGCGCGCGCCCTGGTCGACCACGTGCACGAAGCCAGCCAGCGCTAGTTTTTCCGAACACCGATGAAGTGGAAGGTGAGGGAGAAAGTGGCCCCGAGCTGTTGACCCAGTACGGTCTCCGTCGCGCCGCCTGATCGAATCGCCAAGCCGATCATCGACCAATCGAACGTCGCGGAGAACGACATCCAGCGGATGATCGGGATGCGCAGGCCCGCGCCGAGCGTGAAGCCACCTCCGTCGACGTCCGCACTGGTCAAGCCGAAGGGGTTGCCCGCAAATGTTCTGCTGTAGAACAGATCGATCCGAACCATCGGGTGCACGTACGGGATGAACCGGAAGATCCCCTGGATGTCCAGGCCGACCTTCATCAGCTTGTATTCGGTGTAGTTCGCTTGTCGATAGAAGGCGCCAAGATAGAAACCCCCAAGACCGACACCCGCGGCGAAACCATACTCGGGGCCGTTTAGCTTCGGCGCATTCGGGGCACCACCCGTCAGGCTAAGCGAGCCGAACTGATCGGGGTCATACGCGCTCGGACCAACGAAGCCCTCCATCCAGAGCCAGCCTTGTACCTTCTTGTAGTACACGCTTCGGCTCTCTTCGTCCGCGGGAGGAGCTTCCTGAGTGGCGGGCGCAGGTTCAGCGGGAGCAGCCTCGGTCACGGTCCCGACGGAGCTTTCCTCCTGGGCGAACGCGGACGACGACAGCATCAACCCGGCGCCAACTAAAAAGACAACGTACTTCATCGGTTCTCCCCCCACGTGGAACTGGAAAGGTCTGCTTCGACACGGTAGGTACCCTCAAACCAGTTCCCGACCTCGACCAGCTTGTAACGCGCCGAGCAGAACGGGAAGTTCTTGGTGCGTTTGGTCACCTGCTTCTTGCAAATCGGGCAGGGTACGGCTTTCATCGGAGCCGACGATATCACAGGAGAAGCAAGGGTAGTGAAGTCAGGTCCGCCAGGGGAAGCATTCCCACCGCTGCGCAAGATGGTCGATTCGACATCAGGGTTCGAAGCCTTGGTCTCGGGCAACCGGGTGACCCTACTCCACGACGGCGAGCAAGCGTTCCCGGCGATGCTGGCGGCGATTGCCGAAGCGCAGCGTGAGATCCTCCTCGAGATGTACTGGTTCGCGTCGGACGGCATAGGGCGACAGTTTGCGGATGCCTTAATCGCCAAAGTGGAGCTTGGCGTGAAGGTGCGCGTGATTTATGACGCGGTCGGAAGCATCCAAAGTGACGGCCGGATGTTCTCGCGCATGCGCGATGCGGGTTGCGAGGTCGAGGAGTACAACCCCATCGCGCCGTGGCGTGCCCGCTTTCGCATCGGTGTCGTGAACAATCGTGATCATCGCAAGCTGCTCATCGTCGATCGGCAAGTCGGCTTCACGGGTGGCATAAATCTGGGCGACGAGTGGGCACCCACCCACGCCGGCGGGGCAGGTTGGCGAGACGAGACGGTCCGAATCGAGGGACCGGCGGTCGAACAGATGTGCGGCATCTTCGACTACGGTTGGCTTCGCATCGTCGAACCGCTGGCCGCAGTGAGACCTCGGTTCCAGCACCCCGTCGATGCGGGCGACGGCCGAGGCAGCCGGGTTCGCGTCTTGGCCAACCGCTATTTCCGACAGCGTCGCGCGATCCGGCATGCTTATCTCCGCCAGATCCGAAGCGCCCAGCGTTCGGTCTGCATCACCAACAGCTACTTCGTTCCGGACGGGCGAATCCGCCGGGCGCTTGCCCAGGCAGCTCACCGCGGAGCCCAGGTTCGCGTGATTGTGCCCGGCAAGAGCGACGTCCCCGTCGTGCGACACGCTGCGCGCAAGCTTTATGGGCGGCTGCTCGAAGCCGGGATCGAGCTCTACGAGTGGCAGGGTTCGATCCTCCACTCCAAGACCGCGGTCATCGATGGGCGTTGGTGCACCGTGGGCACGTACAACCTCGACTCCCGGTCCCTTCGTTTCAATCTCGAGGTCGTCGCAGCGGTCGAGGACGCTGCGGTCGCGGGCGCCATGGAAGATCGGTTCAACGAAGACCTCGAGCACGCCACCCCCGTCTCCTACGAGGAATGGAGGCGTCGCCCCGTGCACGTACGGATGCTAGACGACTTCTTCTACCGATTTCACCGGCTGCTCTAACGTGGAACGAAAGCCCCAACACACGTACCTAGATCCTCTCGACGCGATTTGGCTGACGGTCGCCGCTCGCATCGGCTTCCGAGTCGAACGCTCGGCAGACGTCTACGCCTCCACAGACGGGAAGGGCGTCATGACGATTGGCGTCCCATCCACCCTCGACCCCGATGACTGCTTGGCGCAGATGATTCTTCACGAGCTTTGTCACTCGCTGATCGAAGGGGAGGGGAGCCTCGCAGTGCCGGATTTCGGGCTCGACAACGAGAGCGCAAGGGATGTGGTGCGAGAGCACGGGTGTCTGCGCTTGCAGGCGTGGCTGACCGACAAGTATGGACTTCGCCATGCGCTGGCTCCGACGACGGATTTTCGGACTTACTACGATGAATTGCCGGAGGAGCCCTTCGCGGACGACGCAGATCCGGCCGTTGTGGCCGCGAAGTTGGGGGCCGCCCGATCCGAGGGGGCGCCTTGGGCGCCGCACCTGTGGCTGGGGTTGGAGGCGACTGCGAAGATTCTCGAGGTCGCCAGCCAGGTTGGCGCCGCGGACCCAGAGTCGGAAAGCCCGCCTATCTGGTGGCAATTGAAGCCATAGTGCGCCCCGTTTCGCGCCTCGCCTGGCACCGACCGGCCCCCATGGTATAGCTCCGCCGCTTCATCCGAAGCCGGGGCCCTCTCGGTCCCCGAAATTATTCACATCTCCCGGCTCGATCAGACGTTCCGGTGCTCCTTCGGGAGTTGTTCGTCTGGGGGGATGGCAGTTCAACCGAAAGGAGAAATGAGCCATGGCCGAAACTACCCATGAGATCCAGGAAGCGCCCGAGTTGGCGGCCCTGGGAAGCCCCGATGTCGCGTCGGGTGATCTACCGATTGGCCTGCGGGCCCTCATCGACGCTGGTGTGCACTTTGGTCATCAGACCAAGCGCTGGAATCCGCGGATGCGCCCCTACATCTACGGCGCCCGCAACGGGATTCACATCATCGACCTCGACCAGACCGCGGAGCTCTTCAAGCGGGCCTACGCGTTCATCGCCGACACGGTTGGACGCGGCGGGCACGTGCTGTTCGTCGGCACCAAGCGTCAGGCTGCGGAGGTCGTCCGTGAAGAAGCTGAGCGCGCTGGTCAGTTCTTTGCCACCGGCCGTTGGCTTGGCGGCACGCTGACCAACTACCGCACGATGAAGGGCGGAATCGACAGGCTTCGCGACATCGAGCAGCAGACCGAAGACGGCACCATCGACTCGCTCCGCAAGAAGGAGGCGCTGTCGATTCGCCGCGAGGGCGAAAAGCTCGAGAAGTATCTCGGTGGCATCAAGAAAATGACCGGGCTCCCGTCGGCGCTCTTCATCATCGACCCGAACAACGAGCACATCGCCGTCAACGAGGCGCGCAAGCTCCACATTCCGATCGTCGCGCTCACCGACACCAACTGTGACCCCGACCTCATCGACTTCGTGATCCCCGGCAACGACGACGCAATTCGCTCGATCAAGCTGATCGCCTCGCGTGTCGCCGACGCGTGTATCGAAGGTAGCCAGCAGCGTCGCGACTTCCTCCAGCACGTAGGCGCTCAGGCGCCCGATGCAGCCTCCGCCGAGGGCGTGCAGGTCGAGTTTGCTCGCAAGCGTGGCTCTGCGCCCACCGCCCCTGAAGGAAAATAATAATGTCGGACGTTAGCGCATCCATGGTCAAATCTCTTCGCGATCGCACCGGCGCCGGTATGATGGCGTGTCGCAACGCGCTTCGTGAGACCTCAGGCGACGAAGACAAGGCGATCGAGATCATTCAGAAGAAGGGTCTCAGCAAGGTCGCCAAGAAGGCAGGTGCAATCGCAGGCGAGGGTCTCGTTCACGCCTACATCCACGGCGCGGGCCGCGTGGGCGTCCTCATCGAGATCAACTGCCAGACCGACTTCGTGGCGCGCGGCGAGGATTTCCAGCAGTTCGTCCAGGAGACGGCCATGCAGGTTGCCGCCGAGAACCCGCTCTTCGTCAGCGAAAACGACATCCCCGAGAACGAGATCCTCGCCCGCACGGCGATCTTCCGTGGTCAGCTCGAAGAAGAGGCCAAGGCCACCGGCAAGGAAAAGCCGGCCGCCGCTATCGAGAAGATCATCGAAGGTAAGCTCGCCAAGTGGAAGAAGGCCGCCTGCCTTCTGGACCAAACGTCGATCATGCACGACGATAAGACGATTCTCCAGCTCCTGGAGGCCCTCACCGCGAAGCTCGGCGAGAAGATCAATATCCGGCGCTTCTCCCGCTTCGAGCTCGGCGAAGGAATCGAGAAAAAGAAAACGGATCTGGCGGCAGAGGTGAGTGAGGCGCTAAAAGGTTTTTGAGTCATGACGAACGGGGCCAAGCTCACGAGGGTATTGCTCAAGCTCTCGGGTGAGGTGCTTTCCGGTGGTCCCACTGGACTGAGCATCGAGCCGAAGACGGTGAAAGCGATCAGCGAGGAGCTGGCCGAAGTCCACGCAAGTGGATGTCAGATAGGCATCGTCATCGGCGGCGGCAACATCTTCCGCGGCCTCAAGGGAAGCGCCAGGGGGATGGACCGCACGGCGGCCGACCACATGGGCATGTTGGCCACCGTCGTGAACGGCATCGCGCTTCAGGACGGGCTCGAGAAGGCCGGCGTCGACACGCGCGTGATGAGCGCTCTCGAGATCAAGGCGGTGTGTGAGCCCTATATCCGGCGGCGCGCCGTGCGCCACTTGGAGAAGGGCCGCGTCGTGATTTTCGTCGCTGGCACCGGCAATCCGTACTTCTCGACTGATAGCGCCGCGGCTCTTCGCGCGATGGAGATTCACGCGGACGCGCTCTGCAAGGCGACCAAGGTCAAAGGCATTTACGACAAAGACCCGATCCAGCACGAGGATGCCAAGATGGTCCGGCGCATGAGCTATGATCGGTTCCTCATGGAGCGAGTCGGGGTGATGGATGCCACTGCGGTGGCGCTGTGTCGCGACAACGATCTGCCCATCCGAGTCTTCAAGCTGACCGAGCCTGGCAACATAAAAAGGGTTGTCATGGGCGAAGACGTCGGTAGCCTAGTCACGGCGGAGGGTTGATCTCCGTTCGATTTGAGGGAACCGATGCTTGCTGAAACACTGGAAGAGCTGGGCGGGTCGATTCATAAGGCGCACGAGTCGCTCAAGCGCGACCTCGCCAAGATTCGCGCCGGGCGCGCAAACCCTGGCATCCTCGACGGCCTCCGGATCGACTACTACGGCACGCCGACTCCCCTGAACCAGCTTGCGTCGATCTCCGTGCCGGAGGCGCGCATGATCGTCCTCAAGCCGTTCGATCGGACGCAGATGCAACCGATCGAAAAAGCGATCATGGAGGCGCAACTCGGCCTCAACCCGTCCAACGACGGGGAGATCATTCGCCTCCCGATGCCCCCCCTCACCGAGGAGCGCCGCAAAGACTTGGTCAAGATGGCTCGCAAGTCCGGTGAGGACTGCAAGGTTGCCATTCGCAAGGCGCGGCACGACGCCAAAGACATGATCGACAGCCTTCAGAAAGAAGGTGAGGTCGGTGAAGACGACGCGGACCGTGCCCGCAAAGAGCTCGAAGAGAAGGTCAAAGTCGGCACAACCAAAGTTGACGAGATCGTCGGCAAAAAAGAAATCGACATCCTGGAAGTTTAGAACGGCCTCCCAAAGTTCACGTAGAACTGCGTGCCGCCCCCCTCGTCCAACCCATACGCGAAGCCGAGACGAAGTGAGTACGGCTTCGAGTATCCCAGCGTGAAGTCCATCAGGATTTCGGCGCCCGTCCCCTTGCGGAAGGTGTTGAGGTCGAGCGGACCGAAGTACGCGTCACCGTAGTCGAAGAAGACAAGCCCGTACATACGGTCGAAGAACACCGGCACGGTGCCCGGGCCACGCAGCACGCGCGTCAGCGGGAAGCGGTACTCGGTTTGAAGCAGGTGAAAGCGGTCTCCGACGATCGAAAACGCCGGGTAGCCCCGTAGGGCCACACCCCCGAGTTGCTCGAAATTGAGGAGCTGCTCGATCAGCGAGGTGTCGGGGAAGCCACCCAGGGCGAACATTCCCCGCTCGCCCCTGCTGTCTTCACCTGCCCCCCCGCCGTACCGAACGGCGATGACATGGTGCTGCGCCCAGGGCATCTCGATGAACCGGCGGATGAACCACGAGGTTCGAATGCTCTTGAACTGACTGCCGATCCCCGGATGCGCGAAAGCCACCGCCGCCCCCAGCGTGCGTCCCTCCGACGGCGTATAGTCGTAAATATGTCGTCGGGCGTCGTTGTACGTCCAAGAAAGGCCAATGTCGGCGTTGAGTCCCGTTGCGGGAACGATCGGTGGCGGATGGTTGGGGTTGAGGATGCCGTTGAAGCTCGAGAGTGACCGGGTCCACGTCACCCCGTAGCTCGCGCTGATGCGGTTCGCGTGGAACGAACGTGGGATGACGTGGGAGATCCCGAATCGGCCGCCGTACGCGTCTTCGACGTAGGGCCGCCGCTGTCCATTGACGATGAACCCACCGCGGGGCGTCACGTGCCGGAAGAACGAAACCGACACGTCCGGGGGCATGCGTCGTAACGTGTAGCGGAGGTCTGCGTTGACATATCCCTCGGTGAGGCTGACGCCCAGCCGGGCGAAAAAGTCATGGAATTGCGCAGCGTCTTGCCCACGCGTGAAGATCCCGAGCTGGCGGCCGAACGCATCCTCCTCGAGATCGATACCCCAGAAACGCGGGTACAGCGTTCGTGCGCCTACGTAGCGCGTCGAAAGGTCCGGTATCAACGCGTCGGCATCACTGGGCGGCGGTCGGTTGTCCACGTACGGTGAAGCCGGCCGGCCGGTGTGGGGGTCGAGGTCGAGCACGTAGATGTCGTACCCGCGGCTCGTGTACCCGATGTACGCGAGGCGCGTGCCATCGGGGGAGGGCGCCGGCGTGTACGCGCCAGACACGACGTTGGTGACTTGCGACACCCCGCCGGTTGCGGGTTCCCAAGCGTAGATGTTGGCGATGCCGGTCCGGTCGCTCGAGAAGTAGAGCACGCTGCCGTCGCGGGACCACGCGGGTCCGGTGTCCATCGCGCGGTCGTGCGTCACGTGGGTGATTGCGCGGGTCGCGAGGTCGATCACCTGGATGTCGCGGTAGCCTCCTTTTCGCCAGGCGCTGTACGCCACCTTCGTCCCGTCCGGCGAGAATCGAGGCGTATACACCTGTTCGAAGCGCTCGCTCTCGACGAGAACCTCTTGAGACCCTTCGATGTCGTCGAGTTTCGCGATCCAGAGGCTCTGGGTGCTCGCGTCGTTTCGGACGTACGCGATCGTGCGACCGTCCGAAGAGATATCGGGATAGCGTGCGCGAAGGCCACGGGTCAGACGCTTGCGGTTCCACGGGCCGCGCCGGTCGAACCTGAATAGGTCGTAATAGCTGTAGACGTTGGTCTTGTACGCGTCGAAGGACTCGAAGTAGAGCTCGCCGTTGGGGTGCAGCGCCGGATAGCTTTGCCCGGCGCTGCGCACGATGCGTTGGACCTCGTTGCCGTTGTGGAGGTCGAGAGTGCGAATCTGCGGGTCGTTCCGTCCGTCCTGCACGTAGTACAGCAGTCGATGGTCGTCGGCGAAGCGCAATCCGCGAACCGTTTCGCCGTGGAACGTGATGCGGCGAGCTTTCGTCATGCCCTCAGCATGGACACCGGCTTCCACCTCTCCGTACTGACGCCGCATGTCGGCGATCCAAAGCGCGTAGAGCTCATCGAATGTCTTTCCAGTGAGCCGTTTGCCCATCCGGTTGACGCTGAACGGAATGGCGCGACGTCCATACCATTGCGCCATCTCGTGGATCAGCTCTTCACCGTACTGCTGAACCAGCCAGTGAATGAACCGCGAGCCGTACAAGTACCAGATCTCGCCGTGTGGCCAATAGTCCGTTCGGTTGTTGAGGGTGTCGAAGTGAAGAATGTTGTCTTCGAGGACCGCCATTCGCATGTACATCTCGTACTGCGTCGACCGAAGCCGCCCGCCAGCGGTCTCAGCGGATTCCAGATACGTTGCGATGCCCTCGATGATCCATCGCGGCTGTAGCATGTTGGGCGCCCACACCTTTCCGAGGATCTTGTTGATGACCGCCGGGAGGCCGCCGATGTTGTCGAGGTGCAAGATGTGGCTGTGCTCGTGCGTGACTAGGACGGTGAGCCAGTCGTCGAAGTCGCCTAGCACCGACAGGTCGTCCGGCGGGCTCACGTACAGTCGAATCGCGTTGTAGTGCAGCGGGGTGGCGCTGCCGTTGCCAGCGTCGACTTCGTCGGTCAGGACGATCTGGACCCGTTTCTTGGGCTGGTGGCCGAGGAGGGGCCCGAGCTTCGCGTTGGACCGCTCGGCGATCGCCAGGACCCGCCGAGCCACCAGGGCCAGGGGCTCCGGGTAGTTGACCTCGAAATGCTCACTTTGGACCGTCCGCCAGCGCCTGGTGAGGTCCTTGGTCTGAGCCCCGGCCGGAATCGCACCCAAAAGACCAAGCAGACAAGCCATGGCAGCCGCCGCACGGGCCATCTCTGACCTTGTACCATGTGCCCCACGGCAACCCATAGCCGTCTGTTCACCCTTCTTTCCAGGCCAAAGGCTTGACCGCTTGCATCGCCAGCTCCTAGCCTTAACTCTGATTGAAGGTGGGGTTTCGCTACAATGGGCTCTGAGCGAGGGGAATTGGTCATCGAAGGTCTTGCGTTGCCGTTGGCGCTGCGTTTCATCTCTGGGAAGTACCAGGGAGGGGAATTCCCTCTTCCTGAGGACGGGGAGATTGTGATCGGGCGCTCGAGCGAGCTGGAGATGGTCCTCGTGGAGGACATGGTCTCACGCCGCCACGCGAAGATTTCTGTCGAGAGCGGCGACATCTTCTTGGAAGATCTCGGCTCGACGAACGGGAGCTTCGTCAACGGCGAGAAGATCACTCGGACCAAGTTGGCCGAGGGCGACCGCATCCTCATAGGCACGAGCATCATCAAAGTCGTTGCCTCGGACGGCTCTGCGTCGGTGAACGATGCCAAAGCCAAGATGGACGCAGCCGCCTCGAGCGCCCGCCCATCCGCAGTCAGCACCATGACCGGCTCCATCGCCGAGGTGCCGCTGCCGGATCTCCTTCAATTGTTTTCGGCGTCCAAGAAGACAGGCGTCTTACAGATCACAACCGAGGCCGATGTCGGCTCGATCTACCTCGAAGAGGGCATGGTGCAGTTCGCCGTTGTCAACGGCGACGAGTCGGTGCCCCCCGAGAAGGCTTTCTACCGCGTCCTGGTCTGGGACAAGGGCACCTTCGATCTGCTTCCCAAGGTGGAGCGCACGTTCCCAACCGAGATTAAGAGCAGCATCGAAGGCCTCCTCATGGAGGGCATGCGTCAGCTCGATGAGATGATGCGGCTAGGAGACGCGCTCCCGTCGCTGCAGTCCGCGATTTCCGTTCCCTCCCCCCTCGAGACGCCGCTCCGCGACGCTTCCCCCGAGGAGCTCGACATGATTCAACTCGCACTCAACCATGACACCCTCGTCGACATGATGAATCACGGCGGCAAGCCGGATCCCGACATTGCCGAGTTGGTCGTCGCACTCCTCGAAAAGGGCTACCTCGTCAGCAAGTAGCTCCCCCGCTTCGCTGTCTTGTGGTGTTGCGCGGTGTGTTGTGTGGGTGGGGTGAGCGGTTCAGGGGCCGGAGGAGCCGTGGAGGGTCAGTAACCGAGCCAGCAGGTGCTCCGAGTACTTCGTCAACTTGGTAAATGCCACGCCCATCCCTGGCGGATCATCCTGCACCCGCACCACCTGCCCGGCGCCTTCGATCGTTTCGACGTCGTCCATGATGACGGTGAAGGTGAGGTCGACCTCGGTCCCGATCGGAAGTGGTTCCTTCGAACGTATGAATACGCCGGACCGCGATACATTCGTGACGTACTCGTGAACGAATGCGTCGAACGATTCGAACTCTTTGTTAATCGTGACCCGCTTCTCGATGCGTTGGCCGTCGTCATTGCTCATCGAAACGTCAGTCTCCCGTCAGGTCGAACTGCTCCAGATGATAGTCGTTTCGCGGCTTCAATTCGATTCGGCGTTGAAACCGTTGCGATGCCTCTGCGACAGAGGCCTTTTCCTCGCGTTCGAGCATATCGCAGACGGCGGGGTGGGCGCTGATGACGATCTTGTAGCCAGGCAACGAGTCGCGCTCGCGGCGCATCTGCCGGAAGATCTCGTGGCACACCGTTTCCTTCGACTGGAGGAGCCCGGTCCCGTCGCAGAAGAAGCACGGTTCGTAGAGCGTTCGCCCGAGCGATTGCCGGGTCCGCTTCCGCGTCATCTCGACCAGACCCAGCTCGCTGATTCGAATCGCGGTCGTCCTCGACTTGTCGTTCTTGAGGGCGGCGAGAAACGCTTTGAAGACCTTTTCTCGATGGGCGTGCCGTTCCATGTCGATGAAGTCGAGCACAATGAGACCGCCGATGTTTCGGAACAAGAGCTGATACGCGATTTCACGCACTGCCTCGAGGTTGGTTTGCAAGATCGTCTGCTCGACGTCGCGCCCCTTGCCGGTGAATCTCCCGGTATTGACGTCGATCGCTGTCAGCGCTTCCGCTTGATCGATCACGAGGTGTCCGCCCGAGGGGAGCGGGACCTTGCGGGAAAGCGCTCGGGTGATCTCTTCCTCGATGCCGTATTCATCGAACAACGGCTCGTAGCCTTCGTAGAGCCGCACGTCGTTGGCGCGCTCCGGCAGGAAAAGGGTCAAGAAATCCTTCAGGCGCTGGTACTCGTCACGATCGTCGATCACGATTTCGGTGACGTCCTCGGTGAACAGGTCCCGTGCCGACTGAATCACCAGGTCCGGCTCTTCGTGCACCAGGGTAGGCGCCTTCTTCACCGCGTCGCGTGCGACCTGGGTCTGTTCCCAGAGTTGCACGAGATAGCCGATGTCAGCCTTGAGCTTCTTTTTGGTGAGCCCCTGTGCGAGCGTCCGCACGACCACGCCGCCTTCCGGGGGTTTCACAGAGTCGATGGCCTCTTTGAGCCGCCGCCTCTCGCGGTCGTTGCCGATGCGCTTCGAGACCCCGACGTGGTCGACTGTGGGCATGAACACGACGTAGCGCCCCGGGAGCGCCACGTGGCTCGTGACACGGGCGCCCTTGGTGCCGATCGGCCCCTTCGAGACCTGCACCATGAGCTGCTGCCCTTCGTTGAGAAGGTCGCGAATCGGAGTCTTTCTGGAGACTCGGTTCCGCCGCCCCCTAGAGGCACCAGTAGAGGAGCCGCGCTTTTCGTTTCCGTCGCCCTCCTCTTCCGTGCCTGGCTCCGCTTGGAGGTCCTCCACGTGAAGAAAGGCGGCGCGATCGAGCCCGATGTCGATGAACGCGGCTTGCATGCCCGGCAGGACACGCGTCACCCGGCCTATGTAGATATTGCCAACCGGCGATCGATGATGTCGCCGCTCGACATAGAGCTCGCGGAGGACACCGTCTGCAATGAGGCCAACACGCGTCTCACCGATGTCAACGTTGATCAGGAGTGTGTTTTTCGCCACGGAAGCGTTAGCTCTTCTCGAAGATCCGCTCGATTTCAGCCTGCGTGCTCTCTTCGTCCTCGGAGCGCGCCACGGCGATCTCTTTCACGACTAGATTGCGCGCGGTCTCCAGCATTTTCTTCTCGCCGAAGGACAGAGACTTTTCGACTTGCAGCCGATAGAGGTCACGCATGACCTCGGCCACGTCGAACACCGAGCCGGTCTTGATCTTGTCCATGAAACCGCGGTATCGGCGGTTCCAGGTCTGATTGTCGAAAACGACAGGCTGCTCCTCGAGAAGCGCGAAGATCTCCTGGATGTCGCTCTCGGAGATCGGGGGCCTGAGCCCCACCTTCTTGGCCTGCGCGACGGCCACGCGGATGCGATCGTTGTTCTTCGCATCCAGTGGCTTCAGGACGTAGAATTCCATTGTCGCCGTGCCGATTTTCCGCTCCTCGATGGAAACGACCTCGGTCACGCCTTGTTTGGGGTAGATGGCCTTGTCGCCAACCTTGAATTCGTATGTTCCCGCTTGCATCGGGACTCCTTATCTCGCCAAAAATGTCCGCTGACGCCTGATTGGCAGGCGTTAGGTTGAACGGGTGCTGCGTCGTGTTTGTTTCCGGCCTCAGCGCCGCACTGCGCGCGTCCCCGCCCTTTCGGTGCAGCCGGGTAGCGCCCCAGCCGGTGCCAAATGTAACCCCGGAGTGTGTGCGGGTCAAAGCGCCCACGTGTTCGCGGCTAGTGCATCCGATCTGTTGCAATGCGTTCCAATCGTCCACGGCGTTGCGCCTGTAGGAACTTTCTTCAGCTTTTCAACGTGGTTTGATAAACATACGTTTATCAACGATTACAAACCGTTGAAGGACGACTTTGCAAAACTTTTCGCTCAAATAGGGTAAAGTTATGTATAATTCATGTGCGCTTCCGCTTGACACGTGAAGTGACGTGACAATACGGTACGTGCACCTGCAATATTGACCCACCTTGGAGGAGGTCGAAATGGCGACTGCAAAGAAAAGAACAAAGAAGGCCGCGAAGAAGCGGCCAGCAAAGAAGCGTGCGGCAAAGAAGCGCACAACCAAGAAGCGCGCGACTAAGAAGCGCGCAACCAAGAAGCGCGCAACTAAGAAGCGCGCAACCAAGAAGCGCGCAACTAAGAAGCGCGCAACCAAGAAGCGCGCAACCAAGAAGCGCGCAACCAAGAAGCGCGCAACTAAGAAGCGCGCAACTAAGAAGCGCGCAACTAAGAAGCGCGCAACCAAGAAGCGCGCGACTAAGAAGCGCGCAACCAAGAAGCGCGTGGCTCGCAAGAAGAAGTAAGCTTCTAGGCGGTCGATCTTTGGGTCGACATAGGGGTCACCTCTGGTGGCCCCTAGCCTAAGGCCCCGGTTTTTCCGGTCCTTCGCGCAGTTTGTCGTGACGATCCCTCTTGCTTATTGGGGGGGTGTTCGTCGCTGGCGCCCCAGCTGTTGAGCTGGGGCGTTGGCAATTTAAGACGCCTTCTTTTCACTCTTGAGGAGCCGCTCGAGTCGCCTGCTTTCGATGCGCACCGCGATCACCTTCTCGGTGCCGAGTGTGACTGAGCCCACGGGGCTGCCTTTGCGTTTGTGCACGAAGCGCCGCGGCGTGTAGAGCACGTCGACGGTCGTTTCTCCACGAAGGTCGCTGAAGTGCGCCGCCAGCGTTGCCGCGTCCACGAGCGTTTCGGGCGAACAGGACTTGCCCTTGGCGAGTCGAACGACAACGTGGGCACCGGTGACCCCGCGGGCGTGTAGCCACAGGTCGTGTGGCCGTGCGACGCGCAGGGTGAGGCGGTCGTTGTCGGCCGCACCGCGACCGACCAGCAGGCTCGACGCATCCGCACTGATGAATTCACGGTAGGGTAGACGCGCGCCCCCCTGTCGCCGCTTACGTGCTTCCTCCTTCGGGGCAGTGATCGACACACCCAGCGTTTCGAGCTTCATCGCCAGCTCGTTCGGAGATTCGTCCCGGTGTCTGTCTCGAGCTCGAACGAGCTCCGCGATTTCCCTTTCAACCGATTCGAGGCGCTCCGGCCCAACATCCAACCCTCGCTTGAGTCGCTTGGCCTTCTTGAAGAGGTCCTGTGCGAGCTGGCTCGGGGCCTTGCGTGGGTCGAGCTCGATCCGAATGGGCTGCGGTTCCTCGCCCCAGGTCGTGGTCTCGAAATAGGCCGCATTTGCTGGAATTTCCTGGATATGCGCGAGAATGAGGGTTGCCCTATCGTGCAGATCTTCCGCGGTTGAGGCACGATCGAGATCGCCGACAATCGCATCGCGCTTCTTGGAAAGACGCTTGATGTGCCGCTCCAGAAGCCGTTCCAGTTGATCCACACGCACCGACTGGTGCGCGTCGAGCACCGACGCTCCTTCGGCGCGAAGCTGGTCGAGACTCCGTGCGTGGAGATGCTCGTCTTCGGCCGGGGCGGACGGTGGTGCACCGGGCGCGCGCACCACGACCGACGCATCGGCCTCGCAAAGCCACCAGGCGCCGTAGGGCTTGTTCGGTGCCACGATCAGGAACCGCGTCTTGTCAGCCCGCGTGAGTGAGAGCCGAGCAGCGCGCCGACTCATCTCCACGGCCCCGACTCGCGCGCCCTCGATGTGCCGCCGGAGTTGGGTCACCGCCGGGCTGGCGGTGGCACCTCGTGGCCGTTCATCCACGACGCCCAATCCAAGCGCTCCCGGGAGCGTGACGAGGATCAGAACCTCGTTGCGGCCGTCGGCTCGGAACGAGAGACTCAGGAGCCCGGGCTCGGGCTGGTCAACGCGCGCGATCTTCGCATTCCACGCGCTCACCCTTCTCCTTCGGCCAGCGCCTGGAGCAAGCGCGCTTCTCGAAAGGATTGTCCCGATTCGATGGTGACGAACGCGCGCGACGCTCCCGAGCTTCGGAGCTTGTCGAGCACGTCGAGGAGCAGCGCGTGCGAGAACGAGCGCCGAAGTCCCTCCGCGAGCAGGGATGTATATAAGGCATCCGCGTTCGGGGCCGGGTCGTCGATGGCGTCAAACCCGCCTACGACCGAGAGGGTGCCGGCCATCGCCTGCACCGTTTCCGGCTCCCACAGCCCGGCGGGCCTCCAGACGGTGAATCGGCCCTCCGCACGGGGAATTCGGCCAAAGTATTCGCGTAGCCGCTCACGGTCCCGCGCCCCGGTGGTCACCGCCGGGCCCGTGGCGACGACTATCATCGACGCCTGCAGTGCGTCCGCGGCCTCTGAAAGCCACTCCAGGCCAGCGTCGAGCTCAGGACTCGGCCGCAACGGCCCACCTGGAGATCGCCAGCACAGGTCCGGCGCGCGGAGTGCCAGCTCGAAGCCTTCGGGAAGCCTTTGCCGCCACTTGGCAAGCGTTCCGGGCTTGGGAAGAGGACTCTGAGGGGCGAGCTCCGCGAAACGAAGCTTGGACGTGTACTTCGGCCCGGGGGGCCGCTCCAACAATGCGCCGGCGAGAAGCTCCATCGGCGGGAAGGGTAGCCGTAGCGCCGCGACAAGCAAAGGTGCCTTGCCTAAAGGAATTGCCGAGTCGGGCACGGATTGACTAGGGGTGATTCGATGGCCTACAACCCCCGAAGAGGGGAACGAGGGCATGGAGCAAGCTCGCCATTACGTCTGCACGGAGTGCGCAAGCGCGGTTCCGTCCGGACACAAGTTCTGCGGGGCCTGTGGGGCAGGCGTGCCCACCGAAGCGCAGACGCTGGAGACGCGGTTCTTTGGAGCGCTGCAGATGCCGGGCAAGGCGCGCCTCATCGTCGTGCGCGGAGACGAAGCGATGGGTGAGGGGCTCAGCTACTTGCTCCAAGCGACCGAGCACGTCGCGGGTCGGGAGGCCGACCAGATCCCGTTCCCGAGTGACAACTGGCTTAGCCCCGCGCACGCGAACTTCCTCTACCGCGGCGAAAAGCTCGTGGTGCGAGACGAAGGCAGCCTGAATGGGGTGTACATACGGATTCGCGGATCCTCGCCAATTCAGATAGGTGACCATTTCATGTGCGGCCAACAATTGTTCCGCATCGACGCGACGCCCAAAGACACCTCGGGCCCCGAGGCGGATCAGACGCATTTCTATTCGTCGCCCAGGCGCCCAAGCGCGTTCCGGGTCACCCAGGTCCTCGAAGGAGGCATGGACGGGATCGTCTGCTGCGCTCACGAACAGTCGCTTCAGATCGGTCGCGAGGACTGCGACATCAACTTCCCGGACGATGTCCATATGTCGCCTAGGCACGCCCGGGTCGAAATGTCCGGGGAATCCCTCGACTTGGTCGATGACAATTCCCAGAACGGGACGTACATTCGCATTCGGGGCGAACGGGAGCTGAGCCATGGAGACTACCTGTTCTTGGGTAGGAACCTGCTTCGAGTGGAGGTGACGGCGTGATCGTCTGTTCCCGATGCAGCAAGGACAACCAGGACCACTACAAGTTCTGCCTGGGTTGCGGCGCCGAGCTTCCGCGCCAGTCCTCCAAGCCGCGGTCGTTTTCGGTGCCGACGCCTCCGGGTGGCACGCCCTCACCGGGTGTGCCGGCCCGAACGACGAATGTGCCTCAGGCGCAAGCAAGGCGAGCCGAGGCAGTGGCGTCGGCGCCGCAGCTCGAACTGGACCCGACACCGGTCGAGCCGCTGCGGTCGAAGCCCGTTGCCGTCGAAGACCCGTTGCCGCCCGAGCTTGCACCGCTTGGCGATGAGACCTCGCCGTGCCCGCACTGTGGTGCGCTCGTGCCCGAGAACTTCCGCTTCTGTCATGTGTGCGGCGACGATCTGCACCCCGAAGCGTCGAGTGGAGCGCCGGGTGGAGCTTTTGGCGACGCGCCTGAAGAACGCGTCTCGGCACCTGCTGTCGCCGAGGCCCCGCAGCCGGCCACCGCGCGCGCGCGGCTGGTGCTGATTCAGCCGGACGGTTCCGAAGGCGATTCGTTTCCGTTGTCCGGGGGCAGTACCCTGATCGGCCGAAGCACTGGAGGGATCTTCGCCAACGATGCGTATCTCTCGCCCGAGCACGCGGAGTTCCGCTTCGAGGACGACCAGCTCGTCGTCAAAGACATGGAGAGCCTCAACGGGGTCTACATTCGCATCGAGCCGGAAGTTCCAATCGAGCTATTCGATGGGAGTATCTTCCGCGTCGGGCAGGAGATCCTTCGTTTTGAGGGTCCTGTCGCACCCGATCCAGCCGCCGATGGGACTCAGCATATGGGGAGCCCGCACCGTGGCTACTTGGGCCGCATCGCGCTCCTGATCGGGCGCGAGACCACCGGCAACAGTTATCCGATTCCGCCTCATGGCATCCATCTCGGCCGAGAGCGTGGCGACGTGGTGTTTCCCGAAGACGGCTACGTTTCCGGTCTCCACTGCCGCGTCAACTCCGAGGTCGGGCACGTATTTCTCACCGATGTGGGCAGCTCGAACGGCACCTTCGTCCGCGTGTCGCACGAGTCGTACGTCCCGCAGGGCACGTTCGTCTTGATTGGGCAGCAGCTGTTCAGGGCCGAGTACTAACCTGGGGTCCGGCGAGCCCAAGCCGCGAAGACAGGAAGTCCTCGACGCGTTCCGCGATACGGTCCGGCTGCTCGACCGGTGCCGCGTGGCTGGCTTCCTCGACCACCTCGAGCTCTGCGTTCGGGATGGCCGTCGCCATCTCTTCAGCGAGCGCGATCGGCGTGAACGTGTCGTGCTCCGCGGCCACGACCAACGTCGGGACTCCGATGTCGGGGAGGAAGCCGCGCGCGTCGTGCCGGCCTGCACATTGAAGCATTCGCAAAAACACATCTGGGTCCATCAAGGCGGCATGCTCCCAGTAGCGTTGGAAGTCCTCCTCTTGAATGCGTTCGCCATCGAGCTCCCGACCCGCACATGCGACACGAAATGCCATCGCGGCGGGGACGCGTCCCCAGACCGCCCGAGCCACGGTCGGGAACATCTGCGTCCCTCGGATGAGGCCGGGCAGGACTTGGTCGAGCAAGTCAGTACCGTGAAACGTGGTGGTGATGCGGCCGAAGGTCCCACACATGAGGACCAAGGCCGCGACGCGGTCGGGGTTCTGCCGGTAGTATTCGAGGGCCACCTGAACGCCCATCGAGTGCGCTGCGACGACAGGATGCTCGACGCCGAGCTCGTCGCAGACGGTTCGGAGGTCGCGGGCGAGATCTTCAATCGACAGCCGGTCGCGGTCTACTGGAGGCCCACTTCGCCCGTGTCCCCGGAAATGCCAGTGGACGACTCGGCGGTGCCGGCCGAGCCTGGGGGCGAGATACCGCCAAGCAAAGCCGTCACACCCGATTCCATCGGTCAGCACGACGGGGGGCTCGCCCTCTCCGAGCTCTTCGTAGAAGAGGCGGGAACCATCCCCCGCGTCGACAAAGCCTTCGCGGTCGTACTGCACGCTCGGGGAGCTTACTTCTTGGTGGAGTCGTCCGGGGTGTCCGGGATATCGTTGACGGAGGGAAGCTTGCGAATCTCGGGAAGAGCGATCTTCACGCAGCGTTGGACGATCCATGAGAGGGAGCGATCCAACCTTGCGGATTCGTGCTTGATGTCGTGTAGCATCGACTCTGGGAAGTAGAGGCTTTGCTTGCGCTTATCAGTCGTGGACATCGTGAAGAATCCTCCATGCGGACGCAGAACCAGCTGGCGAACGCGTACCGTGCAACTATCTCGTCGTCCTACCCAGGGATAGATGCAGTGTCAATGACAAAGGTCTGAAGCTCATGTTCCGTCAGAAATCCGGCCGCAAAACACTCCGCCTGGTCATCGTTGGCATGTTGGCCGTGGTGTTCGTAGCGGCGATGGCATCCGAGGCGCCCGCGCGGCGCAGTCCGTTCGAGCCGCTGTCGATCTTCGCGCGCGCGCTGGCAACCATCGAGGTGAGCTACCTCGAGCCCGTCGATCAGGAGAGTCTCGTCTACGGAGCAATTCGAGGGCTTGCCGATGCGCTCGATCCCCACAGCGTGTTCCTGGATCCCCAAGAATATGAGATTCTCAAGAGCGATGCCGAAGGGCGGTTTGCCGGCGTCGGCGTCGAGGTCTCCACGCGTGATGGGTGGCTGACGATTCTCTCGGTGTTCGAAGGGGGGCCCGCGGCGAAGGCGGGCTTGCAGCCGGGCGACCGATTCTTGAGCATCGAGGGGGAGGACGCCCGGGATGTTCGTTTGTACGATGCAGTACGGCGCATTCGCGGCGCGCCGGGAACCACGGTCGACGTCACGGTCCGGCGCGAGGGGCAGGAGAAGGCGCTCGAGCGAACGCTGAAGAGGGCGTTCATCGACGTGGACCCCATCGAGATGCAGCTCTTGGGTGACGGCCTCGTCTACGTACGGATCAAAGCGTTTCAAGACGGGACGGCTCGGTTGTTGAGCGACGCGCTCGATGAGGCGGTGGTGAAGCGACGCAAGCGGGGCCGTGTGACCGGTCTCTTGCTCGACCTCCGGGACAACGGTGGGGGCTTGCTTCACGAGGCGGTGCGGGTGAGCGACGAGCTCCTCGCGTCTGGTGTCATCGTCAGCACGCGCGGCCGCGGCGGCGAGAAGATTGGCGAGTACTCCGCCCGGCGCGCCGGGACTCGGCCGAAATGGCCCATCGTCGTCCTGATCAACGAGAACACCGCGAGCGCTTCGGAGATCGTCGCAGGCGCGCTGCACGACCATCGGCGCGCGGTCCTCGTCGGGGTCCGATCTTTCGGCAAGGGCAGCGTGCAAAACGTGTTTGAGCTTCCCGGCGGTAGCGCATTGAAGTTGACGACGTACCGCTACTACACGCCGTCAGGCCGTTCCATCCAGGCCGAGGGCATCACCCCCGACCTCCTTGCCGAGCAACCGCGTCCAGAAGGCGAGCCAGAGCCGCTGCGCGAAGAGGCGCTCGACCGGCATCTCGCGGCGCAGCCCAACGGCGATGCCGGGGGCAAGGTGGTGATCAAACAGGCGCCGCAGGCAACTGGCAAGGTGCCGGCGATGTTCGCCGAGGATTCGCAGGGGCAGCGGGGATATACGGTGCTGAAGCAACTGCTCGACGCCCGATGAGACTCCCAGCGCCAGCCCTCAGCGCCAGTGCCAGTGGGGTACGGGGCCTTTGCGGTGCAGCACCTTGAAGATCACCCCCGCCGTTTTCCCGTCCCGACTCTCCACCTCGACAAACTCCGACAGATCCTCCGGGAAATACGTATCCCCTTCCACCTCGTCGTCGATAGTCGTCAAATGAAGCTCGGTGGCGATTGGCAGTGCCTCTTCGTACAAGCTCGCGCCGCCGATGATGAAGGGGCACTCGTCGGTTGTTCTTGCGAGCGCGATCGCTTCGGTGAGGCTGCTGGCGGCTTCGCACCCCGGAAACTGCGCATCAATCTGCCGCGTGACCACAATGTTGCGGCGTTTTGGAAGCGGCCGGCCGATCGAGTCGTGGGTTTTGCGGCCCATGATGATCACGTGGCCTTGTGTGGTCTTCTTGAAGTGCTGGAGGTCTTCCGAGACGTGCCAAGGGAGCGCGCCGGCTTTGCCGATCACGCCGTTGCGCGCCACGGCCACAATCAACGCGAGCGGGGCGAGGGCTGGGTCCGCCTCGGTCACACCGCCACCGGGGCTTTGATGCGGGCATGCGGGAGGTAGTCTTTGAGTTGGAAGTGCTCGTGCCGAAAGTCGAATAGGTTGTCGATCGATGAGTCGATCTGCATCGTTGGCAATGGGCGAGGCTGACGTGAGAGCTGTAGCCGGGCTTGGTCGACGTGGTTGCTATAGAGGTGCACGTCCCCAAACGTGTGAACGAAATCGCCCGGCTCCAAGCCTGAGACGGAGGCGACCATCAGGGTCAGAAGTGCGTAGCTCGCGATGTTGAAAGGGACCCCCAAAAAGACGTCGGCACTGCGTTGATACAACTGACAGCTCAGACGGCCGCCACTCACGTAAAACTGAAAAAGGGTGTGACAAGGGGGCAGAGCGACGCGCTCGGCCTCCGAAGGGTTCCAGCCTGAGATGATCAGCCGGCGGCTGTCGGGGTTGTCGCGGATTTGGTCGAGCACGTGGGCGAGTTGGTCGAAGCCGTCGTGCTCGTAAGAGCCGTCCTCGCGCTTGGTCGCGCCGAAGTTGCGCCACTGATGGCCGTACACCGGACCGAGGTCGCCTTCCTTTCGCCCGAAGCGCGCCGCCTGTTCGGCCGTGGCCCATTCGTCCCAAATGGAGACACCGACGTCTTGCAAGTGACGGACGTGGGTTTGCCCGCGCACGAACCACAACAGCTCGTGGATGATCGACTTGAGGTGCACCTTCTTGGTGGTGAGAAGGGGAAAGCCCTCGCGAAGGTCGACCCGCATTTGGTAACCAAACAGGCTTCGTGTGCCGGTGCCCGTCCGGTCTTCGCGCGCGGCGCCTTCGTTCAGCACCTTTCGCAGGAGGTCGAGGTATGCACGCATCGTTCTATTCTTCGGTCACCTCGACCGACTCACGAGGCTCGTCGCGCCGGATCGAGTAGCGCACGAGCGCCCGAAGAATGTCGTTGCGCTCGAGGTCGCCCACCAGTCGCTTGATGTCCTCGTAGACCGACGGGTCGGTCAACAGCGCCCCGATGGTGCCCTTGCCTTCGCGCGCCTCTTTGGTGAGGAAGGCGATGTCGTCGCTGGCGTTCTGCAGGTTGTCCATGAACGAGTCGCCGAGTTCGCCGTAGATCAACTGATTGACGGCGCCGTCGCCCTCACGGACATCGGTGAGGATCATGTTGAGCTGGCCGAACGTGTCGCGAATGTTCCGAATCGCGTCGGCGCCCTCGGTGCCATAAATCAGGGCGTGGGCCGTGCCCTCATTCGTTTGGATCTCCTCGGTGATGGCGTTGAGGTTCTTGCCAAGCGCTGCGACTTGCTTTCCGGCCGCCCGCAGCTCCTTCACCGCGCCCTTCACGTCGCGCCCGAGCTCCGCATCGTTCATCAAGCGCCCGATCGTCCCGTCCCCGCTCGCGATCGTGCCGCTGGCCTTCGCAAGATTCCGTGCCGTCTCTTTGAGGTCGTTCGAGAACTCTTGGTCGGAGAAGGGGTCGGTGGCGAGCCGGAGGTTGTGCGCCGTTCCCTCGGCCTCGAGCAGCGTGCGCTCCGCCAGCGCCATGATGCCGCCGCCGACAGAGACTGGAATCGGCTCGTCCGGATCCCACTCGGGATACGCGTCCGACCCAACCCCGATTTCGACGATGCGGTCGCCTAGGAGGCCCTTGCTTCCGATCGCGGCGAAGCTCGGCTTCGGGTCCGCATCGGGGATGTCCATGCCGAGCTCGCCTCGGATCAAGTGGGTCGCGTCGTCGATGACGCGGAAGTAGACCTCGATGCTTCCCGCCTCGCCAATGATGACCTCGGTGACCGCGCCGACATTCACGCCCGCCACGCGGACGGTGTTGCCCTTCTGTAAGCCGCCCACATCGTCGAAGATCGCGTGGTACGTGGTCTTCGACGCGAACATGTTCTCCTGGGCGCCGATCGCAAAGGCGATGCTTGTGCCGATCGCCAGCGAGACCAACACGAAAATGCCAACACGAAGGCGAGTACCGGCGGTCGTCTTCATTTGTTGCCCAACCCAGCCACTTACCCCGCACTCCTTAGCAGAGTTTCGGTGTCTTCGTCGACCGGAGCGTTGCCCTCGATGAAGTCGCGGACCTGGGGATTGTCCGAGGCCCGGAGCTCGTCGGGGGTTCCGGAGAAAATCACGAAGCCTTCATGGATCATGGCGATACGATCGCTGATCGCCAGCGCCGTGTCCATGTCGTGCGTCACCACGACTGAGGTCACGTCCAGGGTCTCGTTCAGGTACTGGATCAGATCGGCGATGCGGGTGACGTTGATCGGGTCGAGGCCGGTCGTCGGCTCGTCGTAGAGCAGGACTTCGGGCCGGATCGCCAGCGCCCTCGCGAGCGAGACTCGTTTCTTCATGCCAGCGGACAAGTCCGCGGGGGCGGTTTCCTCGGTGCCGGGCAGTCCGACGTACGTGAGCGACTCGCGGACGCGCTCCGAGATCTCGATCTCGCTCATGTCGAGTTGTTCGCGCAGCCCGTAGGCGACGTTCTCCTTGGTGTTGAGCGAGTCGAAAAGTGCGCCGGCTTGGAACAGCATCGCAACGCGTCTGCGAACCGGGGCGTACGCCGTTTCGGTCATCCCGGAGATTTCCTGGCCATCGAAGGAGATGGTGCCGCCGTCGATGTCGAGCAGACCGATGAGCATTTTGAGCATGACGCTCTTGCCTTGGCCCGAGCCACCGATGATCGTCAGGACCTCGCGCTCGTTGACTTCGAGGTTGAGGTCCCGGTACACGATCTTCCGCCCGAATGCCTTCTTGACCCCACGGAATTCGATGAGCGCCATCGGCTCGACTTTAGTTGGGGTTGAGCGGATCGTCGACTACTGTAACCGACATGCGTCGCCGCTTCCGACGGGTCCTCCTCTGCGCCTGGCTTCTGGCACTTTTGGTGCTTTTGGCGAGTTGCACAGGAAAGGCCGAGGCGGTCCAGGCCGCCCAGCCCTACATCGACGATTTCGGCCATTTGCGTTTGCGGGCGCTCCGCCTCCTGGAGCTTCGCTCCGATACGGAGCGGCAGCGCGTGCTCGGCGAGGCCATGAAGAACGGCGATGAGGAGTCATTGCCCCCCAACTTGAAGCCTCTCATTGTCAGGATGCGCGCCGAGCGAGTCGAGATCACCGACGAACGGATCGAGGACGGCGAAGCGCTCTTTTGGCAAATGCTGGGCTACGCGTTCTCCGAAAACCCGAACGTGCTTCAGGGAGAGATTGTCTTTGTGGAAGAGGACGGCTCGGTATCGAGCTTCCGTCATCCGCGCGAACGTGAAGTGCCCGCAGGCGTGAAATGGTACGGGCTCCGTCAGCAGCGCACATTCACGGGGCTGACCACCTGTGTGACCGACAGCGGGTCCGAGCCGTGTGTGCTGTTGCAGCTTCGCTCGAGAGACTATGCGGGTAGCGCGGGACTGACCGTGGCGTATCGCCGCACGCCGCTCGAGGTCACTGGCGATCCAGCGTCAGCTCGATGATCTGATACGGAATCGCTCCCGGGCCGTCTCCGGTGTCGAAGCACCCGATCGCGCTCGCGGTACCTGCTGCATGTTGGAAGCACAGGGTCGGGTCCATGCCGAACCGCGCTGCGAGGTCGACGCGGTCCGTCTGGGTGAGCGGCGTCGCCGAAGCCGTCTCTGGCGAGCTGAGCGCCTGGAGTGTCGCCTCGTCCAGCGAGCAGGTACGGTTGCGGGCATCCGACGGCATATCCGGGTGGAACCAGGGGAGGGCGTCCTCGGTGATCGCCCCGTCGGTGCAGGTCTTTCGCGTTCCTTCGAGTGCACCGACGAGGAGCACGCGCGAGGCCCAGATCTTGGTTTCATCGCCCTGCTCCAGGATGAGGCGCCAGCCATAGGATTGGGCCCAAAAGGTCAGAAGGCAGCAGGACAGCACGAGAACACCGAGGCATCCTAGGCCGACCCAAAACCCGATGTTTCGCGGGGGCGGTGGTGGGGCGTCTTCCATCATCAGGCGCCGGAGTTACCACTGTTCTGCCGAGCTTGACAGGGGGGCCACGCGGGCCTAGCGTCCGCTCGCTCTGCCATGGCTTTTGCCCTTACGCCGGAACGCGAACAACAGGTCGACGAGATTTTGACCCGCTATCCCGAGCGTCGAGCGGCGCTCTTGCCGGTTCTGTGGCTGTGTCAGCGACAGAACGGATGGATTGGCCCCGAAGTCGTCGAATACGTGGCGGAGCGTCTTGAGATCTCGACCGCGATCATCAAAGGGGTCGTGACCTTCTACACGATGTTCTTCGACGAGCCGGTTGGTGAGAACGTCGTTTGGGTCTGCCGGACGCTTTCCTGCGACCTTCGTGGGGGCAAGTCGATTCAGGAGCACCTCGAGAAGAAGCTCGGTTGCACGGCCGGCCACACCAGCTCGGACGGCAAGTTTACCTTGCTCAAGGCCGAGTGTCTGGCCGCCTGCGGGCAGGCGCCCATGGTGCAGATCAACGACTACTATTACGAGAACCTGAACGTGGAGCAGCTGGATCGCATCATTGACGCCCACGCGATCAAGGGTGGCGAAGCGGCTGCCGCGGAATTTTCCACATTTGCGACATTCGGCGTGCCACGCGGCAGCCATGGCGGTCCGGTGACCTCGGTGCCGCCTCCACCGAGTAGGGAGGCCGTCCGGCTTGCCTCACGACCGCCACCTTCGTCAGAAGTCGACGCGACGGGCAAGAAGTCATGAGACGGCCAATGGAACCGTTGCTGACCTCTCGGTACGGGATTGAGGAGAGCTGGAAGCTCGCGAACGCGGAGCGCGCCGGCGCCTATCAGGTGGCCAAGCAGGCCCTGACAACCCGAAAGCCCGCCGAGCTCCGGGAAGAAGTCAAGAAGGCCAACATTCGCGGCCGCGGCGGCGCAGGTTTTCCGGCCGGCGTGAAGTGGGGCTTCCTCAATCGGCAGGAGGGCGAGCAGATCTACCTCGTCGTCAATGCCGACGAGAGTGAGCCCGGCACCTTCAAAGACCGCAGCATCATGGACCTCGATCCCCACCGGCTCGTCGAGGGGGCGATCATTTCCTGTTTTGCGATTGATGCGCACGTCGCCTACATCTACGTGCGGGGCGAGCTCGCGTTCTCCGTCGGGCGGCTCGAGCAGGCGATCGCGGAGGCGCGAGAGGCCGGCTATCTTGGCGAGCATCCGTTCGGCATCGATCACGCGGTCGATGTCTACGTTCACTCCGGCGCCGGTGCGTACATCTGCGGCGAGGAGACGGCGCTGCTCAACTCGCTGGAAGGGCGCCGCGGCGAGCCCCGGCTCAAGCCCCCGTTTCCCGCGGTCAAGGGCGCGTTTGGCATGCCGACCATCGTCAACAACGTCGAGACGGTTGCCTCGGTTCCTGACATCGTGCGGATGGGTGGCGACACTTGGTCCGAGCTCAGCAGACTTCCTGGCGATGGTGGCGCGCGTCTTTACGGCGTCAGCGGTCACGTGAAGAACCCCGGCCTGTTCGAAGCCCCCGTCGGCATCACGATGCGCGAGCTCATCGACGACTACGCGGGCGGCATGCTCGGCGATCGTCCGCTCAAGGCGGTGATTCCCGGTGGCTCGTCGACGCCGGTGCTCGATCCGCGACGCAAAGTCGACGCGCCGAACGAAGATCACCCGTTGCACGAGTGGCATGGCCAAAGCGAGATCGATGTGCCGATGGGCGTCGACACCTATCGGGCGCTTGGCACGATGCTCGGAACGTGCTGCGCCATCGTGATGGACGACACCGTGAACATGGTCGAGGCCTGCCGCAACCTGATGCGCTTCTACAAGCACGAGTCCTGCGGGCAGTGCACCCCGTGCCGCGAGGGGACCGGTTGGTTGGTCGATGTGCTCGACAACTTGTGCACCGGGCGGGGTAAGCCCGAAGACGTCGACCTCCTGGTCAACATCTCGAACAACATGATGGGCAACACGATTTGCGCCTTCGCGGATGGCACCGCTATGCCGATGCTCGGGATGTTACAGAAGTTTCGCGAAGAATTCATGGACGCCGCTATCGAAGGCCTTCCCCACGGCGTCCGTCACGACGACAGCGCTCGCGCCATGGTAGAGGGCGGAGCGTGACGGGTTTCGGGGCAACTCTTTTCGTCGTGACCGCAATCTTCGCGATGGCCGGCGCTCTGATGACGATTTCGTCGCGACGGCCGCTTCGCGCGGCAATCGGCCTACTCGTTCACATCATTTCGCTCGCGGGCATGTTCCTGACGCTCAACGCGCACCTCTTGGCCGTGCTGCAGCTCTTGGTGTACGCCGGCGCCATCGTCGTGCTGTTCGTGTTCGTCATCATGCTGATCGGTCCCGCCGCAGAGGTGGGCCCGATCGAAGGGCGGGTGGCTTCGCGGACTCTGAGCATCGCGCTGACGACCGCCGTGTTTCTTGCCGTGGCGACTTCGGTTGCCTACTTCGAGGCGCCTTGGGTCGCGGTTGCGGACGACTTCGGGACGGTCGAGGGCCTTGGAATGGCCATTTACTCGCAAGCGCTGGTGCCGTTCGAGGTGATTTCGATCACGCTCTTGGTTGCCATCGTCGGTGCGATCGCAGTCGCTCGGAGCCGCACGGAGTAGGACGCGATGGGCATCGGCACATACTTGGCACTTGCCTCAGTTCTATTTGGCATCGGCGCCGCCGGTTTCCTGGCGCGTCGCAACATGCTGATCCAGCTCATGTCGATCGAGCTGATGCTCAACTCGGTCAACGTAGTCTTGCTTGCTTTCAACCGGGCGTACCCGGCGAATCACGATGGGCAGGTGTTTGCCTTCTTCGTGATCGCCGTCGCGGCTGCGGAGGCGGCGGTTGGGCTGGCGATCCTCATCGCGTACTACCGCATCAAGCAGACACTCGATACCGACGACGCGACCCTGCTGAAGTATTGAACCCATGCATCTAGAAGCCCCTCAGCAGATTTTACTCCTCTTGATCATCCTGTTCCCTCTGGGCGGGGCGATCATCAATGGCTTGCTCGGGCGCTATATGGTCAGGGGGCTCGTCACCCTGGTCGGTGTCGGGTCGGTGGCAGTGTCCTTCGCCCTCGCAGTGGTATCGTTCCTCGAGCTCTACGGTCTCTCTCACGAAGCCGAACACGCGGCGCTGGCGTATCACTTCTACGAGTGGTTTTCCCTGAAGCTGCCCGGCGGCACTGTCGTTCCGATCAACGTCCGGTTCATGATGGACTCGCTCAGCGGCGTCATGACTCTCGTGGTCACAGGCGTGGGCGGTCTGATCCACCTCTACAGCATCGGCTACATGGGAGAGGACGAGGGCTACCCCAGGTTCATGAGCTTCCTGAACCTGTTCATGGCCTCCATGCTGATCCTCGTACTGGGGAGCAGCATGCCGGTCATGTTTGTCGGTTGGGAGGGCGTCGGCCTTTGCTCGTACCTGCTGATCGGCTTCTGGTACGAGAACCGTGATTACGCCGCAGCGGGTCGAAAGGCGTTCGTCGTCAACCGAATCGGCGACTTCGGTGTCCTCGTGGGCATGTTCATCTTGGTTGGCGTGGCCGGTTCGTTCGAGTTCGCCGACATCAACGCCGCTGCGACGGGCGGCGAGTTCCGGCCCGACTTCCCCATCGTGATGTGGGGCCTCGCGCCGAGCCTTGCGACCGTTGCCTGTATCTTCCTGTTCCTCGGGTGTACGGGTAAGAGCGCACAGATTCCGCTTTATATTTGGCTTCCCGACGCGATGGCAGGCCCGACGCCGGTTTCGGCCCTCATCCACGCAGCCACCATGGTCACCGCCGGCGTGTACTTGTGCTGCCGGCTCTCACCACTGTTCATCACCTCGGACGTGGCGATGTCGATCATTGCCGTCACAGGCACGCTTACTGCGCTCCTTGCGGCGTCGATCGCCGTTGTCCAGCGAGAAATGAAGAAGATTCTGGCGTACTCCACAGTGAGTCAGCTCGGGTTCATGTTCGCGGCCGTGGGCGTAGGCTTCTTCGCCGCCGGCTTCTTCCACGTCTTCACGCACGCGTTCTTCAAGGCCTGTTTGTTCCTTGGCGCCGGTTCGGTGATGCACGCGGTTCATGCTCACGGAGACGCCGACATCTTCAAGCTCGGTGGTCTCAAGAAGCAGTTGCCGATCACACGCTGGACCTTTTTGGCGAGTTGCCTGGCCATCGCCGGCTTCCCGCTCACCAGCGGCTTCTTTTCGAAAGACGAGATCCTCCTCGGCGCCGCCGCTCAGATCTACCGCGCTGACGGTGCGCTCATGACGTCAGTCGGCTGGTTCACCTTGATTGGCCTGACGCTAGCCGCCGTGATGACCGCGTTTTACATGTTCCGGCTCTACTTCCTGACGTTCACCGGCGAATACCGAAGCGCCGACTCATCGGGCGACCACCCCTACGACGCGCATCCGCACGAGTCGCCGCCCAGCATGACGATTCCGCTGGTGGTACTCGCCATTGGCGCGCTCAGTGTTGGGTTCCTGGGGCTCCCGCACGTCATGCCCATCACGGGGACGCATCTTCCGAGTTGGTGGAGCCACTGGATGCATTCGTCAGTCGCGGGCCAGCCGGTCCCCGAGGAGATGAACGTCGTGAACCTCGCTTCGGGCCTCGCGTTCGGCGCGATGGCGATCGGCATCAGCGCCGCCTGGATGCTCTACCGCAACAAGAGCACCGATGTGCTGGCCGAGAAGATTCCGGCCCGCGTGTACCAGCTTGCTTTCGATAAGTGGCGCGTGGATGAACTCTACGCCGCCACGATCGTCAACCCAATCAAGAAGGTTGCAACTGTTGCGGGTCGCGCCGACATGACCCTCGTCGATGCGCTCATGACGAAGTGGCCGAGCTTCCAAGTCCGCGAGACCGGCCGCCTCTTTGCCCGCCTGCAGAACGGCGTCGTTCAGATGTATGGCGCCGTCATGGTGGCCGGCGTCGTCGCGGTACTGGCTTGGTTCTGGGCCCCGCACTCGCACATCGAGGTCGCCTTCGAGGGCACCCAGGTCGAGCTCACGACGCCCGTGGGCCTTGGCTACGAGTACCGCTGGGATGCCAACTCTGATGGCGAGTTCGACACGCGGTGGGAACGCGCTCCCGGGACGACGTTCGAGTACACGCACGGCGACATCCGCGGCGTTGCTGTCTTCCTCGGCAACGCGCGGTCCGGCATCGAGCGAAGGATTCACGTGACCGAAGAGTGGAGCCCGCTTCCCATCGAGTCCGTGATTCCCGAGGAGAGCTTGTCGCCACGCGAACTGGGCTTCGAAGTACGGGTCGACGGCGAGGACTTGGTGTTCCGCCAGCCGCAGACCCGAACCAGTCCTTCCCGCGGGCGAGAGATGCGTCTGCCGATGGGCCGAGACGGCCGCCTCGGCCTTGCGCGTGTCTTCACCCGTCCGCTCGTCGAGGCGACGGTCGAGGTTCGCAACGCCTTCGGGAACACGCGTCGCGCCACGAAGGAAATCGCGTTGCCCTTCACGCTCGGGGCGCCTTCGCACGCCTCGCTGATGCAACAGGTTCGTTAGGTGGTCCGATGACGACACGGTACCTCACCTGGCTCCTCGCCATTCCCGCGATCAGTGCCTTGGTGGTGCTTCTGATGCCACGCGGGTGGGACAAGGCCATCAAGCGCTTTTCCATTGGAGCCATGTTGGTCGAGCTCATCATCAGCGTTCGGCTGATCCTGGCTGACTACTCCGACGCCGGATATCATTTCGTCGAGCGCGTGCCCTGGGTCGAGTCCTTTGGGATTTCGTACAACGTTGGCGTCGATGGGATGTCGCTCTGGCTCGTCATTCTCACCACCTTGCTCTCGCCCATTGCGCTCTACGCATCGTGGGGGAGCATCACGATCCGAATCAAAGAGTACGCCTTTTCGTTCTTGCTCCTCGAGCTAGGCATGCTCGGCGCGTTCGTCGCGCTCGACCTGTTCCTGTTTTACGTGTTCTGGGAACTGATGCTGGTGCCGATGTACCTGATCATCGGGGTATGGGGCGGCAAGGACCGCGTTTACGCGGCGGTGAAGTTCTTTCTGTATACGATGGTGGGCAGCTTGCTGATGCTCGTGGCGATCCTGTACGTGGCCGCCAGCTATGAGAAGCTCGCAGGGCACTACAGCTTCGACCTGCAGGAGCTCTTGACCCTCGTGCTGCCGGCTCTGCCCCAGTACCTGCTATTTGCAGCGTTTGCGCTGGCCTTCGCGATCAAGGTGCCAATGTTCCCCTTCCACACCTGGTTGCCGGACGCTCACGTCCAGGCACCGACGGGCGGCTCGGTCATCCTTGCGGCCGTCCTTCTGAAGCTCGGCATCTACGGCTTCATCCGGTTTGCAATGCCGCTGTTCCCCGTCGCTAGCCAAGCGCTCGGTCCGGTACTGGCCGGCCTCGGTGTGTTCGGTATCATCTACGGCGCCTATGCAGCCTGGGTGCAGCGCGACCTGAAGAAGCTCGTCGCGTACAGCTCAGTGAGCCACATGGGCTTCATCCTGCTCGGGCTTTTCGCGATGAACCGCCACGGCATTTCGGGCGCCATTCTGCAGATGATCAACCACGGTATTTCGACCGGCGCACTCTTCCTTCTCGTCGGGGTGATCTACGACCGTCGCCACTCCCGGATGCTCGACGACTTCGGTGGGCTCGCGAAGGTGATGCCCTGGTACACGTTGTTCTTCCTCATCATCACGTTGAGCTCGATTGGGTTGCCGGGGACCAACGGCTTCGTCGGGGAGTTCATGATCTTGGCCGGGTCGTTCTTCTCCCGCACACCGATCGGCTTCGGTTCGTCCTGGTTCATCATGACGCTCCTCGCGACGACCGGGGTCATCTTCGCGGCGGTCTACATGCTACACGCTGTGCTTCGCATCTTCTGGGGCAAGGTGGTGCACACCGAGAACGAAACGCTCGCCGACCTCAACCGCCGTGAGGTCGTTTCGCTCCTTCCACTCATTGTGATGGTGTTCTGGATCGGGCTCTATCCAAAGTTCTTCCTCGACAAGATGAACCCGGCGGTCGATTCGTTCGTGGCGGATTTTACGGTTCGCTACGAAGAGGGCCTCCGGACTGCTGAACCTCGCCTGGTGGATTTCGACCAGCTGACCCAACGGTTCGAGGGGGCAGGCGGGCTCGCGATCGCGCAGCCGGCCGACGAGGAGGCGCAGCGATGAGCGCCCTCGTGGGAGTGTCGCCCCTATTGCTGCTCGTCGCGGCAGGGCTCGCCATCATGTTGGTCGATGCGTTCAGCAGCGAGCGCTCCGAGCTTGCCGTGGTTACGGCCGTTTCTCTCTTCGTGGGGGCTGGGCTGGCAGGCGTGTTGCTGGTCAGCGGTGATGTTGCGCCGGCGCCCGACGTCATCACTCGCTACCTCGCAGTCGATCGGTTGGGGTTGTTCTTCGACGTCGTCATTTGCGTCGGCGCTGGCCTCTCGGTGCTGTTGGCGGGCGGATACCTCCGCGAGCATGGCTTCGAGCGCGGCGAGTTCTACGTGCTCATCATTTTCACGGCATTCGGTGCGATGGTGCTTGCGCGCGCGGTCGACCTGCTGAGCATCTTTTTGGGGCTCGAGACGATGTCTCTCGGAGCGTACTCCCTCGTCGCCTACCGCCGCACCAGCGCGCGGGCGGTGGAGGGCGCAGTGAAGTACTTCCTGCTCGGCTCGTTTGCTGCAGCGATTCTGCTCTTTGGAAGTGCGTTGCTCTACGGCGCGACCGGCCACACCGACCTCGCTGGCATTCAGCAGGTGGTTGCTGCTGGCGAGGCCGATGCGACCCTGTCCGTGCTTGCCTTGGCCATGCTGATCGTCGGCCTGGCGTTCAAAGTGGGCGCCGTACCCTTCCACATGTGGGTGCCCGATTCCTACGAGGGCGCCGCCACGCCAGTCACGACCTTCATGTCGGTGGCCGTGAAGGCTGCGGCCGTGGCCGTGATGCTTCGAGTACTGGTTGGCGCATTCGGCGACCCGGCCAGCATGGGCCTGTACACGGGTTGGACGCCCGTGATCGCGCTCCTCGCCGTCGCCAGCATGGTCTACGGCAACCTGGCCGCGCTCGCGCAAACCAGCGTCAAGCGCATGCTCGCCTATTCCTCGGTCGCGCATGCGGGCTACATCCTGGTCGGCTTTGCAGCGGTCCACGAAGCCGGTTCCTTCGCCGTGAGCTCGGTCCTCTACTACATCGCCGCGTACACCGTCTCGAACGTGCTTGCCTTCGGCTCTCTCATTCTGATGGGTTCGAAAGGCAAGGAGGCAGTGAGCTACGATGACCTCGCAGGCGCGGGCCGCCGCCATCCGATGGCTGCGTTCCCATTTGTCATCGGCGTCCTGTCGCTGCTCGGCATGCCGCCTACGGCAGGCTTCTTCGGCAAGTACTACGTGTTCAGCGCCGCGGTGCAGGCGGGCGGCCCGATGATCTGGGTTGCCGTCATCGGCGTCCTGGCCAGTGCGGTGGGGGCTTATTACTACCTCAAGGTCATCGTGTACCTCTTCATGCGTGAGCCGGAGGAGGACCAGCCCATCGCGGTCCCCATGCAGTCGATCTACGTGACCGTAGCGCTGGTGTTGGCGGGCTACTACGTGGTGAAGATGGGGATCACACCCGGCCGGTACCTCGAGTGGGCCGTCTCGGCGGCTTCGAGCCTCGTTGGGTAGCGTAGCGCGGGGGGTAGCGTAGCGCGCGCGGGGTAGCTCAGCTGGCGCGGCCCAGACGGTCGCTTGGACGCATGAGCAGTCGGCGTGGACGCTTCTTCGGGAGCGCATCGAACGCACGCTTCCAATCGGCGAAACGGCCGCCCGCGTGGACCGCGTCGAGTACGGCCAACCCCTCCGCGCGGCCGCCCTGTGCCAGTACGTACTCCACCCAGGCCCACCGCGCGCTTGTTGCGCGCACGTCGACGCGTCCCCGGACTCCGCGACGGAGCCGTCGAAGTCGGGCTTCGACCAGTGGCATGCCCGCAAAGGGCGTCCCGTCGAGTGGGGTGTTCCGCTTGGCCACGAAAGGCGCCACACCGAGCGACAGAGGGATGAGGGAGGATAGCTCCGTGCTGAATTCGATCAGCTCATCGATATCGTCGTCGGTTTCGCTGGGAAGCCCCACCATGACGTAGAGTTTCAGACGCTTCATCCCGTGGCGCCGCGCGAGCTTGGCGGCCTGGCGAAGCTGCTCCTCGCTCGTCCGGCGCTGGATGACGTCGCGCATCCGTTGGCTCGCGCCGTCGCTCGCGGTGGTCAGGATTCGGTGACCCCCTCTGCGGAGTGCGGCCATGAGATCGTCGTTCAACCGATCCGCCCGAAGCGACGACAGCCCGACCTCCCGCCCGGAGTCGGCGAGGGCGTTGACCACGTCCGTGATCTGCGGGTGGTCGGTCGTGGCGGCGCCCACCAGACCCACCTTTTTAGCGTTGTCGGGGATCAACGACAGAATGCGGTCCTTCTTGACGACGCGCATCCCATCGTTCGTGGAGCGGCGCATCACGCAGTACGTGCAGCCGCGGTGACACCCACGCTCGGGCTCGATCAGGAACATGTTGCGGAGCTCGGTGTGGGGCGTGATGATCTGCGAGAACGCGGGGAGGCCGGCGGTGTCCGCTTTGTCGATCGGTGGCAGGATGTCGCCGTGCGCGCTCGGCACGAACACGTGAGGCTCGCCTGACAGACTACGCAGTGCGCTGTCCTTCGAATCCGACGAAAAGATCACATCAAGTGCGGTGTGCACCGATTGGTCGGCCTCGCCCATGATCACAGCGTCGACGAAAGGGGCGAGCGGAAGCGGGTTGCTGAAGGTCAGCGGCCCGCCAGCGAGGATGAACGGATGCTGCTCGGTGCGCTCCTCCGCGAGAGGAGGGATGCCTGCCAGCTCCAACGTCTGAATCAGCCCTGCGAGCTCGGCCTCGTACGCCACCGACACGGCGATCACCGGGTAGTCGGAGACCGGCCGCAGCTTTTCATACGTGACCAGGGGCGTCCGAGATCGTCTCCACGACTCGAGGTCGTCGGGCAGAAACGCCCGGTGCGCAGCCCGCCCTTCCGAAGCATTGATCGACCGATAGATGGTCTGATACCCAAGCGACGACATCGCGACGCGATAGGGACTCGGATACAGGAGCGCGACGGCCTCCGGAGCATCCTTATCGATGGTCCCGATCTCGTCGCCCATCCGAGCCACGATATCGCCCTTCACGTCGCTCATTCCGCTAGCCTACGGGGGACGGCACGGTTAGTCGACGCTGGTGCCTACGCGGGACCAGCGGATGCGCTCCAATAGGGAGGTGCGGGTGTTTTTCCAGGACATGTAGATGGACAGCGTCTTGCCCTTGATGCGCGAGTTGGGAACTGCGCCGATCAAGGGGTTGCGGCTGTCGTTGGAGCTGTCGCGGTGGTCGCCGAGCACGTAGACGTGGCCTTCTGGCACCGCGAGGGGTAGACGGTCGAGCGGGAAATCGTGCTTGGAGTGGCTGATGCGGTGGGGCCGCCCGTCCAGGGTCTCTTGGTAAACCCTGCACGTCGGGTCGAGGTTTCTCTGCTCTTCGTTCGAGCATGGGCCCGAGTCGACCGTATGGAGCACCTCTCCGTTGCGGAAGATCTTGCCATCCCGGATGAGGATTTCGTCGCCCCCGACACCGATGACGCGCTTTACGATGTCTTCGTTGTCGGCGGGGCTGTGGAGGATAATCACGTCGCCCGGCTCAGGGCCGCCCCAGTTCCATGCCGCTTCGTGCGTGAAGGGGAGAAACAGCCCGAACGGATACTTTGCGACGACGACCCGGTCTCCATCGAGGAGGGTGGGCTCCATCGACGGGCCGTCGATGGCAAAGGCCTCGAACAGCGTCACCCGGATGAATAGCGCCAGTAGCAGCGCCCCGCCGATCGTCAGCAGGTTCGACTTCCAGCCGTCGCCCTTTTTCGCCGTGCGCGCCCCTTTTGAAGCAGCTTTGTCTTTTGGTGTGCTCATTCGTGCGGGACTAGCGGCGAGCGGTGCAAGCGGGCACTTCGCTGGCGCGGACGCTAGTCTGCGGGTACGCATGCGTCAAGCGACCCCATGACAATCCTCTGCATCGACACGGCCACGGAACACGGCACCGTCGCGGTTGTTCGTGACGACGGCCCGATCGCCTCGGTGTGCTGGCGCTCGGCCGGCCGGCACGGGGAGAACCTCTTCGGCTACATCGAATCGGCGCTGGCCGAAGCGGGCGCATCTCGCGAAGAGCTTTCGCTGATAGGCGTGAATCTCGGGCCCGGCCGGTTCACCAGCCTGCGCGTGGGGCTCGGTACGGCCAAAGGGCTCGCTCTCGGTCTGGGTCTGCCGATCGTTGGAGTTGGCTCGCTGCGCGTCCTCGCGAGATCCATCGAAGGGGATGCTGGCCCGCTGCGGGTGCCGGTGATGAACGCATATCGTGGGGACGTGTTCGCCGCGGCGTACTTCATCGGCGGTGGCGAGGTCGAGGAGTTGGCCCCTGCGCTCTTCGGTCCACCCGAGCAGGTTTTCGGCCGGATTCGAGAGCTCGTCGGGGGTCGCCCAATCGTCGTGGGGGGTGAGGGTGTACGCCCGCATGCCAGCGTGATCGAAGCCGCGCTCGGAGTGAAGCTCGATGAGGCGCAGATGAGCCTCGTCGTCTCTACGCCGGAGGCCATCGTCGCTGAAGTGCAGGACACACTCCGCACTGCCGGGCCAGCAGACCTCGACTCTTTGGAACCCCAGTACCTTCGCCCGAGCGATGCGAAATTGCCGGACCGTCCGCTGCGGACCGAGCGTCGGAGCTAGCCGCCGTGCGCAGAGATCGCTTCGCGGTACGTTCGCTCGTAGAGTCGCGTTGTGCGTTCCCAAGAATGGTCGATGCGCATCACTCTGCTCTGGACTTCGCGGAATGCCTTGGTGTTGGCGAAAGCTGCCGCACCTCGTTGCAGAGCCGAGAGCAGAGAACGCGTGGTCGGCTCGTCGTAGAGGATCCCCGAGCCGGTCTTCAGAGAGGCTTCGCAATCGACGACTTCGTCGGCGAGGCCGCCGTCGCGTTGAACGATGGGTAGGGCGCCGTAGCGTTGAGCTCGCATTTGGATGTTGTCGCACGGTGCGTCGAGGCCCGGCGCCACCACGAAGTCGCTCGCCGCGATTAGTGCGTGCCGGAACGCTTCGTCGTTGCCGGTCCTGATTTGTATCCGGTCCGGCCACTGGTCCCAGAGCTCCTCGTAGATGGCGATGAGCTCGCCGTCGCCATCGAGCTGCACCACGAGCTGCAGATCGTTGCGCAGGAGGTCGGGTCCGATTTTCGCGAGCAACGCCATGCCGTCGTCGTCGACGCTACCGATGGCGCCGAACAGAGGCGCATCGCTTCGCACCGGCGCGGTCAGGTCGTGCTGCAGCTCGGCCTTGCATTTGTCCTTGCCGTCCATGTCGAATGGGTCGAAGCGGGCAGGGAGATGCCCATCGGTCGCGGGGTTCCAAACTGCCGGGTCGATCCCGTGGCGCAGGCCGACCAGCTTCGGCCCGATCTCGCGGAACACCTCGGCCAACCCATCGTTGCTGTCCGGCCGTTGCAGGCGGTGCGCGTAGTTGGGGGATAGGGTGGTGACGCGATCGGCAGTCAGTAGCCCAGCCTTCAGGACGCTGATGCCGTCACCGTCGCGGGCCTCGTCTCCAAGTGCGGTCCAGGTCGCATCCCCCGCGTCGAAGCGCCCCTGGCGCGAGGCGTCGTACACCGTAAGCACCGTGGGCACATCGGGAAGCGCGGAACTGAGCTGGGCAATCACCGCGCCACCAGCCCAACCGTGGGCGTGCACGATGTCGTAGTCGCCCGCGTTCTGACGAATGAGCTCCGTGACTGCGGAGGCAAAGACACCGACCCTCGACGCGTCGAGCTGGTCGCCCTCGCCGGTCAGGGCATCTGCGGAAAGCAGAACCTCCTCATTGCCTATGAAGGTCAGGCCCACACCGTCGTGGTTGCGGCCCGTGTAGAGCTCGCAGGACCAGTCTCTGCCACCGACCTGGAGCTCGAGCTTGGTGAGGCGGCGTGCGAGCGCGAGCTTCGCGGTGTCGATGTGGCCGTAGAGCGGGGAAACCAGGTCGACCGAGTGATCTGCGCGGCGCATCACCTTGGCCAAGGTAATGACGTCCTGAGCGTCTCGGGTGGACGTGAATGCTTGAGGGGCGATGAAAAGAATTCGCAAAGTGCTGGACCATAGCGACTGTTGGCCTCGGCGGCCACGTGGAAAACCCGGGTTGCGCCGCCCAGGGGCTGGTTCAGGCTTATCTTCCATGGTGGAGCGCGGAAAAGTGGCTGTTACCGGCGCCTCGGGGCTTGTGGGTCGCGAGCTGGTGCCGACGCTTCGGCGCCGCGGGTTCGACATTGTTCGGCTCGTGAGGCGCGCGGCAAGCGCGGAGGATGAGGTCCAGTGGGATCCTGCCGGTGGGACGATCGACACCGAGGGCCTTCGGGGCGTTACGGGGGCGATTCATCTCGCCGGCGACAATGTCGCTTCCGGCCGCTGGACGGAGGCGAAAAAGGCGCGGATCCGAGACAGCCGAGTGGTCGGCACCGCGCTTCTCGCCAGCGCTCTTGCGGAGCTTTCACCCAAGCCACGGGTCTTGGTTTCGGCCTCGGCGGTCGGGTACTACGGCCCGTGTGGGGATGAGGCGCTCGACGAAAGCGCCGAGCAGGGCTCCGGTTTTCTCGCCTCGGTGTGCGGCGAGTGGGAAGCCGCAGCAAGTGCAGCGCGGGATGCCGGCATTCGCGTGGTGCATCCACGCATCGGCGTCGTGCTCGCGCCTCGCGGTGGAGCGCTCGCCAAGATGAAGATGCCCTTCTTGCTCGGCATCGGCGGCCGCATCGGGGACGGAGCTCAATACATGAGTTGGATCACGCTGGAGGACTTGGTGTCGGCGCTCGTGTTTGCACTGGAGCGTGACGAGCTCGAGGGTCCGGTGAACTTCGTTTCACCGACACCGGTCACCAACGCGGACTTCACGGCAACGCTAGGACGTGTACTCAAGCGCCCCGCTGTCCTTCCGGTCCCGAAGTTTGCTCTCCGGCTCGGCGTCGGCTCGGACATGGCCAACGAGTTGCTGATCGGGGGGGCGCGCGTCGTCCCTTCCGCACTTCATATGCATGGGTTTCGCTGGGAGCACACTACGCTCGAACCCGCGCTTCGTTCGCTTCTGTAGCGTCGAGCTCGATCAGCGTGATCTCGGCGGGTGCTGCGATACGCATGGGCGGGCCCCAGTATCCGGTACCCGAGCTGACGTAGATTTGTGAGTCTCCCCGCTCGTGGAGACCCGACACGAACGGCTGCGCCAGGCGTGTGAGCAACCCAAAGGGAAAAATCTGGCCGCCGTGGGTGTGCCCCGAAATCTGAAGGTCGACGCCATGCGCGCGCGCTTCGTCGAAGTGCACCGGCTGATGTGCGAGAAGAACGACGGGCTTGCTCGAGTCTCGTCCCTGCATGGCGCGGGCCATGTCCGCGCCGTGACCATTGCCGAACCGGTTCGCCGTCCAGTCATCGACGCCAGCGACGTGGATCGTCTCTCCGTTCTTCGTGAGCTCCACGTACTCGTTGCGCAGGACCCGGATTCCGATCCCCCGAAGGAATGAGAGCCAGGAATCCGCCCCCGAGTAGTACTCGTGATTGCCCGTGACGAAGTACGTCCCGAGCTTTGCGCGAATCTCTCCGAGTGGCGCGATGGCATGCCCCAGGTCTTCGACAGACCCATCGATGAGGTCGCCCGTGATCGCGACGATGTCAGCATCGAGTGCGTTGACCTTGCGGACGATGTCTTCGACGAAATCGCCACCGATGGTGAGGCCTACGTGCATGTCGGTGAGTTGAACGAGGCGCAGGCCGCTGAGAGACTGCGGCAACTTCCCGAGGCGTATGGACACGCGCTTCACTTCGACCGGCCGAATCGCGGACCAAACGCCCCAACCCGACAGCGCGATCCCAAACGCGCCTGCCCCGCCGGCGAGGAGCTGAGCGAGAAACTCCCTGCGCCCGCCATTGACCGACGCGAAGCTCGCGTACTTGACCCAACTCCAGCGCGCGAGCTCACCGCCCCAAAGCAGCACGAGCAGCAGGAACATCGATCCCATCCAGACGTGCCCGACCCACGACACGGGGATCGCGAGGTTCCGGGGCAAGGTGCGCCAGGCCATCATCGAGGCCGGGATCGAGAGCGCCAGCAGGACCAGTGTGATCGTCGCAACTTGACGCCAAGGAGATGGCCACATCGGGTCGCGAATCAAGCGGGCCCACAGGTAGTAATGGGTGCCGAGCGTGAGGCCGGAGATGACGCCGAGGAAGATGAGGATGCGACCGAACGACATGGAACGCTGACTACGATCGCATAAGGATCACGTTCGAAGGCGTCAAGTCGCCGCTTGGCCGGGTGTCGACGGATCGGGCGAGTCGTAGCGCTTCTTGCTGTCCTCGAGGTGGTCGAGCAGCCGCTGGCGGACTTCGGGGTGGGTCAGCGCAACGATGCGTGCCGCCAAGAACGCCGCGTTCTTGGCCCCATCGATGCCGACGGTGGCGACCGGGACGCCAGGGGGCATCTGGACAGTCGCGAGCAGTGCATCGACGCCCTGTAGGGCGCCGGAGGCGATGGGCACACCGATGACCGGGCGGATCGTGTGCGCGGCGACGACGCCAGCGAGATGGGCGGCCATTCCGGCGCAAGCAACGAAGACCTCGACGCCCTGCTTTTCGGCCGCAGCAATGTATGCGGCGGTCTCGTGGGGCGTGCGGTGTGCGGACAAGACTCGCACGTCGCTCGGAATGTCCAGCCCATCGAGTACATCGCGGCCCTTGAGGACGACCGCAAGATCACTCGGGCTGCCGGTCAGGATCGCTACGACGGGGGGGGTCGCTCTTGCTTAGTTTACTGCTCGTCACCTTGCCTCCCGTGAGGAACCGCTTCTAGCGCAAAGCAGCCCGAGCGTCACCCGCCTGTTGAAACGCTCCCAAAATCGCTGGCCGCCCTTTACCGTGTGCCGGAGCCAGCCTATACATCGGGCCACGTATGACGAGAGAGCCGGGTAGTCTCAGTCGCAGCGTCCTATGCGCCACCTTGTTGGCTACTGCGCTGCTCCACGCTCATCCACACAATGCCGCCGCCGAAGAGGCGCCCGCGGAAGAGGCACCGCCCGCCGCCGCCGAAGAGGCCCCGGCAGAAGCTACGGCGGCAGAGACGGTCGCCAGCATGGTTGCCGCACCGGGTGGCGTTCCAGCCGAGCCGACGGACGCAGAAGCGGCTGTCGACGCCGTGAAGGCGAGCATGGCGAGGGTCGAGGAACAGCAAGCAGCTGGCATCGGCGCGACCTACATCATCGAGTTCGGCGACACGTTTGATTGGGTCCGGATGGTCTCCGGCGAGTGGCTCAAGGGCGACATGAAGCGCATGCGCGACGACAATCTCGAGTTCGACAGCGACAAGCTCAACATGCAGAACATCGACTTCGCCGATGTGAGCCACGTCCACTCGCCCGTGGTCAACACCTACGTCTTCGACGATCGCATTTCTGTTACGGGCCGCGCCGTCATCACGCCTGACAAAGTCATCGTGGAGACCATCGATGGCACCAGGACTTTTCCCCGTAGCGAGCTCGAGTCGATCGTTGCGGGCGGTGAGCGCGAAAAAGACTGGTGGTCGATGAAGCTGCGGTTCGGCCTGACGCTCAACAAGGGCAACACGGACCAGCTCACCTACGACATCAACTTCAACACGCGCCGTGAAGACCGACTGACTCTTCTGGACCTGAACTACAACGCTTCATTCGGCCAGACGGAAGGCACTCAGAACGTCAACCGCCACCTCGGCGAGCTCGACTTCAAGGTCTTCCTTTCGAGCCGATGGTTCGTGACGCCGTTGTTCGGCCAGATCTTCAACGACCGCTTCCAGAACATCCAGCTGCGAGCCACACCCGCAGCGGGTGCCGGCATCCACATCATCGATGTGCCTAACGTGAAGTGGGATTTCCAGACCGGCGTCGGTTATCAGTACTTGGACTACAAGGATGCCACGCTACTCGTGGGTGGGAGCGACCCGCAGAATGACGCCTTCATTCCGCTCTACACCTACGCGGACTTCGACATCACCGGCGACCTCGACCTCACCCTCAGCTGGCTGACCAACCTCGTCGTCACCACGATTGGCAACACCAACCACACGGGCAAGGCCGACTTTGCGATCGAGCTCACCAGCGTGCTCGACCTCGACGTCGCGTTCCTCTACCTGCGCACCGAAGAGCCCGCACCGCCAGCCCCGCCCGCACCGGGCGATCCCGTGCCCGATCCCATCCAGAAGAACGACTACCAGCTCATCGTCGGCATCAGCCTCGAGCTCGGCTAGCTCTCTTCGGCGCTTGATCAGGATCCGATAGGCGGAAGTGACTACCAGTCTCACTTGAAGCGCGGCATAGTCCCGGCCGATGTCTATCCAGCCCTCCCGAGTCCTCGTCACCGGAGCTACCGGTCTTGCCGGGTCTCACACGGTGCGGGCCCTGCTCGATGCCGGCCATCAGGTCAGGGTTTTCGTGCGGAACCCAGATAAAGCACGCCGCGTTTTCAAAGGGCAGGGTGGTCCGCTCGAGAGCGTCCAAGGCGACATCGGCGACGCAAAGTCGGTTCGCGACGCCCTTCACGGGTGCGACGGGGTCATTCACTGCGCTGCGCTCGTGGCCGTCGCTCAGGGGAGCAGCCCTGAAGCGCTCATCGAGACCAACGTCGGAGGCGTTCACAACGTCATCGGGACCGCGGTTGAGCTAGGGCTGGAGCGAATCGTTCACGTGTCGTCTCTCGCAACCCTCTTCCGTGGTGATGGGACTGCGATTTCTGAGACCTCCGAGCCCCAGCCGTCCACACACGCCTACGGCCGCTCCAAGACGTTGGCAGAGACCTACGTTCGGGAACTCCAGGCGAGCGGGCATCCCGTCAAGATCGTCTATCCAAGCGCGATCATCGCGCCGAACGATCCCGGCCTCACCGAGTCGATGAATGCGATTCGCGCCTTCATCCAGGATTTTGTTCCGCTGACGACCGGTGGAATGCAATTCATCGACGCCCGGGATCTCGCTCTTGCCCACGTCCGCGTGTTCGAGGCCGAGCCCGGGCCGGCCCGCTACCTCGCCGCCGGCACGTTCCTCGCCTGGGCGGAAGTTGCCAACTTGCTCGAGGCGGCCACCGGCAAGCGCCCACGAACGATTCCAATTCCGGCACCTCTGCTGCGGGCCATAGGCCGATCTCTCGATCTACTTCGCCACGTCATGCACATCGAGCTGCCACTCAACGCGGAAGCAGCCATCTACGCCACGAAATGGCATCCGATCCCGAACTCCGAGGCCTTAGAAGCGATGGGCGTGAAGTTTCGCGACATCTCAGAATCCATCCACGACACCGTCGATTGGCTCCGAGAAGCCGGCCACGTGTAAAGTGGACCGGCCCGGCTTTACCGGAGGCTCTGGGGTGCCCCGGCTTTGACGTAGGGAGAAAACTGGAGTTCGCTGCCATCTTGGAGACAGGAGAGTGCCATCGTGGAAGAGCAACTAGCAAGACTTACAGACTACGTCGTAGCCAACTATCAAAGGTGGTTGATCGTCCCGGTCATCGTTCTTGCCGGTCATCTCGTCATCAGAACAACGGACAAGTATGTCGTGCGGTTCTTTGATCGGGTGGAGTACGACCGGACCCTTGAAATCCTGTTCCAGAAAACGATCAAGGTCTTTCTGTGGAGCGTCGTGCTCATCTTGGCGTTGGCGAACGTCGGCTTCGATGTCTCCGGCTTTATTGCGGGCCTCGGAGTGCTGGGGTTTATCGTCGGTTTTGCCGTCAAAGACGTACTCTCGAATCTGGCCGCCGGGATGTTCCTGCTGGTGAAGCGGCCCTTCAAAGTCGGGGAATCGGTCAATGTGGGGGGAGTCCAGGGCAAGGTCGAGGAAATGACACTCTCCTCTTGTCTCATCATCACCGAGGAAGGGCACCACGTGACGGTTCCAAACGCCAAGGTATGGGGCAACGCCATCCGAAATTTGTCGCGAGGGGCGTCCAAACAAGGCGATTCTTGACGGTACCCCACGAGCGGCGACCGAGATCTACATGGGCCACTCTATAGCGTGCACCGGGCATTGGTGCCGTCTACAATCGTATCGGCAAGCGGGTTAGGGAGAGTCATCGGCTCTGCGTCGGATCACGCTTTCGAAGCTCATTCTTTAGGATGATGTTGGAAGTCTGCGTCTCGGGATCGAACACGATCGCAACATCGCCGCTGTCGAGTTGGCGCCTCACGGCGTCTTTCTTGTCATCCAAGGTGCGTTCTTCAGCGCCGTAGTCGGTTCCGTCACGGGTCACGAACTCCTCGATCAACCCGTCGAGAGCCTGGGGACTCAATGCCTCAACAGGGATCTTTGCGAACGTCACCACGGCTCCTCGCGCATCGAAAACGGCGGTTGTTAAAAGGTGCCCCCACGCTGGTTCGTGTGGGGGCATAAATGGCTCCAGCGATAGGACTCGAACCTATGACCAAGCGATTAACAGTCGCCCGCTCTACCAACTGAGCTACGCTGGAATGGCTGCGAGGGATAGCGTGCCTTGCGGCCCTGTCAAGGTCAGGAATTTGCTATGAATTCTGGCCCACAGATCCCGACACGCGGGCGTCAGCGCCTAGCTCCAGTGCCAGCGTCAGCGTCCGCGTCTGCGTCCGCGCCGTGCCCTGTCCACTGGGCCATCGAGGTGTCGGCGCCGAAGAGATGCGAGACCTTGTCGTAGAGTGCCGTGGGTAGCAGCTCGCGCAGGAGCGGCGTGATCTTGACCACCCACGGCTCCAACACGCGGACACGGTTGCGTTCGACGCCTCGGACGATCTTTTCGGCGAGGCGGTCTGGTTGCAGTATCTTCGTGGCCTTGGGCGCCTCGGCGCCTTCGAACATCCCGGTACCGATGTAGCTCGGGCAAACCACGGTGGAGCGCACGTGCTTGTGGCCCATCACGTTGAGCTCGGCGCGAATCGATTCGGAGAAGCCGATCACGGCCCACTTGCTCGATGCGTAGGTCGAGCCGTAGGGCAGGCCGACCAACCCCGATGCGCTCGAGATGTGCACTAGGTGGGCTTCGGGACGCTCGATCAGGTCTGGGAGAAACGCGTGCGTCATGGCGACGACGCCCAACACATTGACCTCGTAGGTTTTGAAGTGGCGGTCGAGCGGGGTCTCCGTGAACGGGCCGCCGAACACCACACCCGCGTTGTTGACCAAGACGTCGACTGGACCCACTTCGGCGGCGATCCGTGCCCTCAGGGATGCGATGCTCTGTGGGTTGGTTACGTCGACCGGAAAGGCCCACGCCGCGACGCCCGCCTCCTCGATCCTTGCCTTCGCTGGCGCGAGCTTGGCTTCGTTGAGATCGGCGATCACGATCTCCGCCCCGCGGCCGGCGAACTTGAGGGCCATCTCCATGCCGATGCCCTGCGCGCCGCCTGTGATCAATACGCGTTTACCATCCAACTGGGTCATGGTCTGCGGATGGTATCAGGAGTCCGCGCACGCATCGAGGGGCCACTTGAAAACGCCGCTGTCCGGCTGTTCGGACAGCGGTGTCACGGTGTCAGGCTATTCCTCGGGAGGAAGCAGAACCGTGTCGATGACGTAGACCACTCCGTTTTCGGCCGGGATCCGCGCAATGATCGTTGCGTCATTGATCGAAGAAATCTTACCGTCCTTCAGGTGCACCGTGGTTTTCCCACCGTTGGCCATCCAGAGGAGCTGTCCGTCTTTGAGCCACTCTGGCTGAATCGCCGAGGTGGTGACGTGGTACTTCAGGATCTCCCTGAGCGTGGCCACGTTCTCAGGCTTGACCAGGTTTTCGACGGTCCCTTCGGGCAGCTTCGCGAACGCATCGTTCGTCGGAGCGAACACGGTGAGCGGGCCGGAAGCCGCAACCGAAGTGACATAGTCCGCGGCCTTGAGCGCTGCGACCAAGGTCGTGTGGTCCTTGGAGCCGACGGCAATGCTAACAATGTTGTTCTCGTGCAGCGGAGGAACGTTCGACGCCTTCTCTGCGGGTGCTGCTTTGGCAGGTGCCGCCTCTGCGGGCGCCGCTTCTTGCTTCTCGCAACCAAGGACGAGGAGCCCACAAAGAAGCCCTCCGATGACTGTAATTCTGACGAAACCTCTCATCACATCCTCCCCTACTAGGAAGCGCCTCCCAGCGCCTGCGGAGTATAGACACACAATTTCCCATCAGGAACTCGAAAAACCAGCTTTTGACGCACTGCGCAAATTCTGCGTTTACAGCGGGATTGGTGCAGTTTTTTCTCCCCCAAATCGCTTGCCCCCACTTGCTTGTCAGCCTAGACTCCGGCCCAACGGAGGAGGGTCTATGCGCGCAGGATCGATTGGGTTGCTCATCGGATTAATCGTCGGAATTTCGGGGTGCACCTCGGAGGACGCCGCGCCCGCTGAGCCCAAGGCAGCAGAGCCGGCAGCTGCCCCCGCGCCGTCGCCCGCCGCGGAGCCAGCCGGAGATCCGGTCGCCGAAGCCAAGGACATCTACACGAACCGATGCACGGTTTGCCACGGTGCGACGGGCAAGGGTGATGGTGACGGCTCGGCCGCCCTCGACCCAAAGCCACGTGATTTCACCGCTCCGGAGTGGCAGGCCTCGGTTACCGATGACCACCTCCAGAAGATCATCGTCTTCGGCGGCCTTGCAGTCGGCAAGGCGGCGACGATGCCCCCGAATCCCGATCTCGACGCAAAGCCGGAAGTGGTTGCTGAGGTGGTCAAGCTGATTCGGGGTCTCGCCAAGTAGCTGGCTTACTTATTGCAACGCGCTACAGCGCAACGTTCTCCCGGTTGCCGGAGGGAGCGGAACGAAAAATTCGGAGATCTTCCCTTTCGCTGAGGGAAGCGACGTGGAGATTTCCCCTCTTGCCGAGGGGAGTGAGGAGTTCAGATGAGGTTCACGAGGATTGGTGCGCTCAGCGCATCGGGTGTCGCGGTTCTATTGACTGCGACGGTCACCATGGGGTGCGGCCCGCAACAGGCGACGCAGGTGTCGCAGTCGCCGGCAAGCTCGACCGCGGAGTTGATGAAGCAGCGCGGGCTGAGTGAAGCCGATGTGAGCGCAGCGCTTCAGACCTACACGCCCACCGGTAAGAAGGACACCTATCTGACCTTCGCCTCGGGCGGCCACGGCGGTAACATGATCGTCATCGGCGTTCCGTCGATGCGTATCCTGAAGTACGTCGGCGTGTTCACCCCAGAGCCCTGGCAGGGCTACGGCTACGGCGACCAGAGCGGCCAAGTGCTCGAAATGGGCAGCCGCTTCGGCAAGGAGATGACCTGGGGCGACATGCACCATCCCGCGCTCTCCGAGACCGCGGTGACTACGACGGCCAGTTCGTCTTCGTGAACGACAAGGCCAACGCGCGCATTGCGGTCATCGACCTTCACGACTTTGTCACGAAGCAGATCGTCACTTCGCAGCTGATTCAGAGCGACCACGGCGCGACCTTCGTCACGCCGAACACCGAGTACGTGATCGAGTCGAGCCAGTACCCGGCGCCGCTCGGTGGCGGCTATGCGCCGATCGAGGACTACCAAGAGAAGTACCGCGGCGCGGTGATCTTCTGGAAGTTCGATCGCGAGAAGGGCAAGATCGACCCGTCGAATTCCTTCGCGATGGAGCTACCGCCCTACATGCAGGACCTCGCAGACGCCGGCAAGCTTGCGAGCGAGGGCTGGGTGTTCATCAACTCGTTCAACACCGAGATGTCCTACGGTGGAACGCTGGAAGGCCGTCCACCCCTGGAGTCTGGCGCATCCCAGAACGACATGGACTACATGCACATCATCAATCTCAAGGCTGCCGAGGCGGTGTACAAGGCTGGCAAGACCACGAAGATCGCCGGTATGGACGTGATCACCCTCGAGACGACCAACAAAGAGGGCCTGTTGCACCTCCTCGGCGAGCCCAAGAGCCCCCACGGAATGGACGTGACCCCGGATGGCAAGGAGCTCGTCGTCTCCGGCAAGCTCGACACGCACGGCACGGTTTACGAGTTCGCCAAGATCAAGGCCCTCATCGACGCGAAGAAGTACGCTGGCAAGGACCAGTACGGCGTCCCCATCCTTCCGTTCGAGGACAGCATCCGAGGCCAGGTCGAGATCGGCCTAGGGCCGCTGCACACGCAGTTTGACGACAAGGGCAACGCCTACACCTCGGTCTTCATCGAGTCGACGGTTGCCAAGTGGTCGCTCAAGGACCTCAAGCTCATCGAGAAGATCAAGGTTCACTACAACGTCGGCCACATCGTGGCGGCTGAGGGCGACACGGTCAGCCCCGATGGCGGGTACTTGATCGCCATGGACAAGTGGGCGCTCGACCGCTTCAACAAGGTTGGGCCTCTGCTGCCGCAGAACTTCCAGCTGATCAACATCAACAGTGAGCCGATGCAGCTCCTCTACGACATGCCGCTTCCGCTTGGTGAGCCGCACTACGCGCAGATGATCAAGGCCGACAAAATCAATCCGGTCGATGTGTACAAGCCCGCCGGCTACGACGTCGTGACCGACGAGCACAGTCCATATGCCGTCAAGGCCAAGGAAGAGCGCATCGAGCGCGAGGGCAAGAACGTGCACGTGTACATGACGTCGGTGCGAAGCCACTTTACGCCGGACATCATCCGAGTGAAACTGGGCGACACCGTTCATCTGCACATCACCAACGTGGAGCAGGCCCACGACGCGACCCATGGCTTCACCATCGGCTCGTACAACGTGCACAGCAGCCTCGAGCCCGGCAAGCACGTCGACATCACCTTCAAGGCTGACAGAGCGGGCACCTTCCCGTTCTACTGCACCGAGTTCTGCTCGGCCCTCCACCTCGAGATGGCGGGCTACCTGTTGGTGGAACCCAGTTGAGTCGAGGCGCCGCACGCGTCGGCCGAGGGCTGAACGCTCCAGGCCGTGCGTGTGTGTGCGCGTTGGGTCTCTTGACCCTGGTTGCCTGTGCGTCTGAAAGCGCGCCACCTCTCACTTCGGAGGTGGCGCTCGCACCGCCCCCGCGGCCCAGTGACTGCGTGACCATTGCTGCAGGCACGGACTTGCAAGCAACGGTCGACAGTGCCAATGACGGCGCGGCGCTTTGTCTCGAGCCCGGTTCGTACTACGGCCCTCTGACCGTCACGAAGAGCGTCGAGATTTGGGGTCCGCGCGACGCCGTGATTCGATCCTCGGGCGAGGGAACCACGATCGAGGTGGAGGCCGATGGCTCCGCGCTCTTCGGCGTGACCGTCGACGGAAGCGGCGGGCGGTTCGATACCTTGGACGCCGCTGTGCACGTCGTTGCGGATGACGTCCGAGTGCAGGGCGTGCGTGTACAGAACGCCGCGTTCGGGCTGCTCGTGGAGAAGGCGAACCGGGCCACGATCCTCGACAATGTGATCCAAGGCCCCGACGAAGGGCCGCTCGGTCTTCGGGGTGATGGGATTCGTCTCTGGGAAACCCGGGACTCGGAGGTTCGCAACAACCAGGTCATCGGATGTCGCGACATGGTCGTCTGGTACTCCAGCCGCAACAAGATCGTCAGGAACACAGTCGTGCGAAGCCGCTACGGCACGCACTTCATGTACAGCCATGGCAACCAGGTCGAGGGGAACCGATATATCGACAATGTGGTCGGCATTTTCATCATGTACAGCCGCGACATCACTCTCCGCGACAACCTCTTTGCTCGTTCATCGGGCCCCGGCGGGATGGGTCTCGGCATCAAAGAGTCGGGCAACTTGACGGTCACCGATAACGCCTTCATCGGGAACACGAAAGGCGTCTATATGGACACCGCGCCGCTTGAGCCCGACGATTTCAACACCTTCGAGAACAACGCATTCTTCCACTCGGACGTCGCGGTCCTCATGCACTCGAGCGCGCGGCGAAACGCATTTCTAGGCAACCAGTTCGTGAGCAATCATTCTCAGCTTCAGGTCGAAGGAGGCGGCAACGCCCTCGAGGTCGAGTGGCTCGGCAACTCGTTCGACGACTATGTCGGCTACGACATGGATAGTGATGGGTTCGGCGATATCCCCTACGAACTCCGGCGACTGAGCAGTCAGCTCGAGAGCACGTATCCTCAGCTGCAGTTCTTCCGAGGCGCGATCACGCTCGAGCTTCTCGATGCGATCAGCTCCTTGTTTCCGATGGTCGAGCCACAGACCACCCTGATAGACCCTCGCCCCGCGATGCGTACGGCAAGTTGGAAGGCTGTCGATGCGCGTTGAGGGCAGAGCGGTTCGGAAGCGATTTGGACGTGTCGATGCGCTTCGCGGCATCGACTTCACGATTCCGAGCGGCGGGAGGATCGGTCTCATCGGCCCAAATGCTTCGGGCAAGTCGACCCTGATCCGGATCATTCTGCGTCTCCTTCGATGCGAGGGGGAACTCTTGCTCGACGGCGAGAAGGAACGCCGAATGGAGCTGGCCGACCGCATTGCGTACGTACCGCAGATCGCGCCCAAGTTCAGCGCTTCGGTTGGCGAGGTGATCAAAGCGATCACCCGTGTTCGCGAAATGTCGCCGGATACGGTGGTGGCGTGCGGTAAGGACGTCGGGATCGACCTGCTCGCGGTCGAGCGCCAGGCCTTCTGCAACCTGTCGGGTGGTGCGAAGCAAAAGACCTTGCTCTCGATCGCCCTGGCGAGCCAGGCATCGCTTTACGTGCTCGATGAGCCTACCGCGAGCCTCGATACGCAGTCCCGCAGGGACCTGTTCCACTTGCTTTCCGAGCGAACGCAGGACGCGACGCTGATCCTTTGCTCGCACAGGCTCGAAGAGATCCGCACCCTCGTCGACCGGGTGATGGTGCTCGAGGAGGGGCGGCTCGCGTACTTCGGCCCGACCGAGGACTATCTGGACCGAATGACGCTGAGCACGATTGACGTCCAGATGAAGAACGGCGTCGATGATGCGGCGCTTGCACGGCTGGGGTTCCAGTCAGGGGTTGCGGGATGGTGGAGCCGCACCGCGACGCGCTCCGAGAAGCTGGAGCTCGTTGCGCAGATCTCCCACGACCTCGAAGGTCAGATCGTGAACTTACTCGTGCGTGATGCCGATGCCGTGCAACTCGATGACCAAGGAGGCAGGGACGATGCCCATCAAGATGATTAAGGGCGCCCTGCTAGTCGTCGCACTCATTGCGGTCGTCGTCGCGTTCGTCCGATTCAACCAGGTGACGCTTCCTGAAGGTGCGGTGCCCGTCGTGTGGGACGGCGAGGTGTGCCAGCACTGCAAAATGCACGTTGGGGACCCACGGTTCGCTGCCCAAGTTCAGACCACCTCGGGTGATATCCTGAATTTCGACGATCCTGGCTGTCTTTTCGACTACCTCGAGTCACACGAAGTCTCCGCACATGCGGTCTACTTCCGCAACTACGACGAGGACGGTTGGCTTGCCGAGTCCGAAGTGGGTTTTCTTCCCGTTGAAGATTCTCCCATGGGATATGGAATCCGTGCCGTCTCGAAGGAGACGCCCGAAGCCCAGGACATCGACTGGGCCAAAAGCCAAGTGAACGCCCGGCCTCACAACCAGCACGGAGGGTCATGAGTCGCCAGCTGCGGTCCTATTGGGCGGTCGCCCGGCTCGATTTCGCGGAGGTCCTTCGTTCGCGGTGGCTGCTCTTTTGCGTCGTCGTGTATGCCGTGCTCGCTGGAGTGTTCCTGATGGTTGGGATGCGCGAGTCGACCGTCTTCGGGTTTACCGGCACGGGCAGGGTGCTGGTGTCGTACGTGCACGCGCTGCTCGTGCTCCTGCCGTTGATGGCTTTGGTCGCGACCGGTCAGGTCGTCAACAAGTCCCGCGATGACGGCACACTCGAGATCCTGTTCAGTCAGCCGATTTCCCGCGGCGCTTACTTCAGCGCGATTTCGAGCATCCGGTTTCTGGTGTTGTTGGCGCCGCTTGCCGTGTTGATGGTGGCTGTCGGCCTCTTCGGCCGCATTGCGTTCGGCCAGCAAGTCGCATGGAGCTTCATCGGGCACTGCATCGTGCTTTGCGCCGTCCTGATTTGGTCGTTCTCGGGGCTCGGTCTGTGGGTGTCTACCACGGTGCAGAACACGGCCCGCGCAACGATGTACTTGCTGCTGATTTGGGTGGCTGGCATTGCGTTCATGGACTTCGCGCTGGCCGGGATGATGTTGCAATGGCGCATGGAGCCGAGGGTCGTGTTTGCGGTGGCGGCGCTCAACCCAGTCCAGAGCGTTCGCATGGCGCTATTGTCGTCCGCGGACCCCGAGCTCAGCGTGCTCGGTCCCGTCGGTTTTTACATGGCTAACCGAATCGGCAGTACCGGACTCTACGTGTGGGGTGTGGCTTGGCCGATGGTGCTCGGGACACTCGCGTGGATGAGCGGACTTTGGAAGCTGCGTCGGGGAGACGTCGTTTAGGAAGTGAAGGCCTAAGAGGAGGCGAAATGTCAAAAGCAATGGACGGATTCTATCGATTCTTGGACGAACCCATCTTTCCGTGGGCACGTGTCGTGCTCGGTCTCCTCACGATCTTCGTGGCGCTGAGCTTCACGGCACCGATGTGGCACATCAACATGAAGGCGCCCCAGTACCCGCAGGGGCTCGATCTCTACATCTATTCGTACACGGTCGATGGCGGCGACGACGGCAACGACGTGCAAGAGATCAACGTGCTGAACCACTATATCGGGATGGCACCGCTCGACCGGGCCGCGCTCACAGACCTCGACTGGATTCCGTTCCTCTTCGCCGGCATGATCATCCTCGCGTTGCGAACCGCGGTCATTGGGAAGGTCAGCTCCATGATCGATCTGCTGGTGATGACGACCTATGCAGGTATCTTTGGATTCGGACGCCTGTATTACAAACTCTATACGTTCGGGCACAACCTCGATCCCAAGGCCCCCATCACGGTGGACCCATTCATGCCGGTTATGTGGGGCCAGAAACAGATCGCGAACTTCCTGACGGAAGCCCATCCCGGTCTAGGGACGATCTATGTTGCGATTTTCGCGACCGGGCTCACGCTCTTGGTCCTGGCCCATCTTTTCATCGGGCGGCGGGAGCACGTGGCGGTGCAGGGAGCCGCCGCGTCAAGCTAGGTCACGCAGTGCGTGAAACCAGGCGAAGATGCCGATGGCTGGAGTCTCGCGCCACTGCCTGACACACTGAGGATCCAGCCTGATGGAAACCAACCTGCATACGTACGTCGTATCCGACATGCACCTGTCGGAGGCGCAGGAGCCAGACCCGCGGCGACCGATGTGGATGGCGTACAAACGCCGCGAGTTCTTCATCGACGAGGAGTTCGCGGCGTTTCTCGACCACATCGTGCAGAAGGCCACTGGGCCGGTCGAGCTACTGCTGAACGGCGACATTTTCGACTTTGACAACGTCATCACCGTGCCGAGCAAGGGTCGGCAGGTCGAATGGCTGGAACGTGCGCGTGGGCTCGGCAGCGAAGAGTGGAAGAGCCAGTTCAAGATGGAGCGCATCATCGAGCACCACCCTCGCTGGTTCGAGGCGGTGGGTCAGTTCATCGCGAAGGGGCACCGTGCGGTCTTTGTCGTTGGCAACCACGACGTCGAGCTCTACTGGCCCTCGGTGCAACGGATGATCTGCGATGCGCTCGGCGCCCCATTCCCATCGAACATCGGTGAGGAAGGGGAAGACGACCCCATCGTGTTCTGCAACTGGTTCTATCTGAGTGGAGGAGACACCTACATCAGCCATGGCCACCAGTACGACCCGAACTGCGTGGTGCGGGACCCCATCGACCCCCTGATTGAAGTTCGTGGGCAACCGCGGGTGCGCATTCCCTTCGGCGACTTGGCGGCGCGGTACATGCTCAACGGGATGGGATACTTCAACCCCCACCAGTCCGAGAACTACATCATGGGAGCGACCGCGTACCTGCGGTTCTTCTTTCGATACATGCTGAAGACCCAGCCGCTGCTGATTTGGACTTGGCTCTGGGGCGCGTACGCTACCTTGTGGGTGTCGCTTCGTACGCACTGGCTTCACCCGATGCGCGATCCCATGCTGGTCGACGACAAGGTGCGGTCGATCGCCACGCGGTCGCAGGCCACCCCCTCGATGGTCCGCAAGCTCAATGCGCTCCACGTTCCCTCGGCGACCAACAATCCCTTCCGGATAGCGCGGGAGCTCTGGCTCGACCGAGCGGGCTTCTTATTGGCGCTGCTCTTTCTCGCGTGGCAGGTCGTGCTGCACATCAACATCGCCTGGCCCATCAGCCCCCTCTGGGTATTCGTGCCGGCGCTGATCTTCATGCTCCCGTATCTCGCCTATGCCTCCTCGGTTCGGCCGACGGTGTTTGAAGCGCCGCTGCTCACCGAGCGGGTCGCAGATCTGATCTTCAAGATTACCGGCGCCCGACGGGTGGTTTTCGGGCACACCCACCAACCCAAATGTGAGCAGGTGGGCCCCATCACCCTCTACAACGGAGGTTTCTGGTCCAAGGCGTTCGCCGACCCGGAATGCACGATCCGTCTTGGGGAGCAGACCTTCGTTTGGATCCGCCCCGGCGTCGACGGCGCTGACCGCATCGCTGAGCTCTGTGAGTGGAGGAGCGCCGAAGAGGCCCCGATGCGCTTGCTCTGCACGGAGGCCCCGACCGCCGCCCAATCCGCATCGGCTCAGACTCTCCGCGAAACCGGACGGGGCCTTTCCTCATCTTGATCCTCAGCGACACTTGACGGTAGGCTCCTGAGATCCAGGAAGCATCTATGGGCCAGCTTACGGTTCGAGAAGAGCGAGTGGCCTTCGAGGTCGAGTCTGACGACGTCGTCGGCGTGTTGCGCGTGCCCCTCGGAGCGCGAGCGTCCGCAGCGTTACTGTTCGCCGGTCCAATGACCAGCGTGAAGGAGCAGGCAACTGGCAACTACGCCGAGTCGATGGCCGCCCGCGGCTACGTGACGCTCGCGTTCGACCACCGGCACTTCGGAGAAAGCCAGGGGGCGCCGCGTCAGTATGAGCATCCCGGCCGTAAGGTCGAAGACTTCCGTGCGGCGCTCGCTTTTCTCGCGAGCCGCCCTGAGGTTGACCCAGCTCGCATCGGTGCCGTCGGGGTCTGCGCAGGTGCCGGCTACCTTGCTCCCGCAGTGGCCGGAGACGACCGTGTCAAAGCGTGGGGTACTGTCGCCGGGTTCTTCCACGACCCCCGCCAACAGCGCGAGTGGATGGGCGACGACTACGAGCCGGCGCTCGATCGCGCCATTGCAGCCCGCGAGCATTTCGAAGATACCGGCGAGGCCCATGTCATTCCTGCGGTAGGAGATGGCGAGGTCGCCATGCCGCTTGCGGAAGCGTTCGAATACTACGGCACCTCACGCGGCGCCGTGCCCAACTACGTCAACGAGTTCGCACTGATGTCGCGGGAACAAACCCTGCCGTGGGACGCTCAAAGCGCGGCCTACGACATCACAGTTCCGACCGTCATGGTCCATTCGGAAAACGCTCTCGCGCCACCACTTGCCAGGAAGTTCTTCGCGTCGCTGGGCGGGCTCAAGGAGCAGGTCTGGATGGAGTCGGAGGGACAGATCGACTTCTATGATGACCCGCAACGCATCGGGCCCGCCTCGGATGAATTGACTCGGCATTTTCGGGCACACTTGTAGGCGATCTGCTCAAAACGCAATCCCGTTCATTGCGTGCCGGAGGATCACGCGGTCGGGAGTGGCAAATGCTTCGTAGAAGGCGACGACCACACCGACGACGGTTTCCCAGGGCGTCAGTGTGAAAGAGGTGTCGGGCCATTCGATTGCGGCGGCGATTTCGTTTACGGAGCTAGCGAACTGCGGGTCTTTGATTTGCGTAGTCATGGTTCTCTGCCTTTCTTGATTCACGCCGCGGCCTTCAGATGCTTCGCTGCATCGATGAAGTGCACGGCAACATTCGTGACGGGTTCGGCGCGGAGGATTCTTTGATGCCCGAATCCCTCGGTGAGGATCAGCTCCGCGTTCGGCCAGCTGTTGGCGATGCTCTGTCCGCCTTGGACAGGAACTTCCTTGTCGTTGCGATCATGGACGACCAGGAGAGGGATCCGCATCGAAGACGCGAGCAGGTCCGCACGCATGCTCTGTATCGAGATTCCAATGTGTCGCTCGACCCGCTCTTTCAACCTCGTGCGCACCTCGTCGGTGATTGAGAGGGCTTCGCTGAAGGTGTGGAGAAAAGCCCGCGGGTCGGCCGGTGGGGAGATGAAGACGGCGCGCTCGACCTGCAGGCCGTCCGACAAGGCGAGGGTCGTTGCTGCTCCACCCATCGAATGGGCGACCACGCCGTAGACGCCCCCGAGCTCGTCGGCGACCTGGCGAATGCAGGATGCCAACTCTGGGAGCGACAAGCGGGTGCCGGGAGAATCGCCATGACCCAAGGCATCGAACGCGACCACCCGATAGCCGCGCTCGACCAAGGGCTCGACGAAGTTTCCGAGCTGCGTCGCTCGGCCGTTCCAACCGTGGACTAGAAGGACGGTCGGGCCTTCGCCCCACGACCAGGCCTTCATTTCGCCGATCGCCAAGGGCGCCGCGCGTTCGAGCACGTCGCGCTCACCGGGGCGCGCCGCAGTCCGCCGGGTCCTGAAAAACAGCCGCTCGGCCACCGCCGCTGTGAGACTCGGCGCTGCATGGCTTGCGGCTGAGAATGCGGCCCTCAGCAAGACTGGTGTCGCTATATAAGAACGAACGATCGTGCTTTTATTGGGAACGCTCAAGGTGTCCGCGGCGTTGGTGGTCATGACGTCTCTCCTCAGTGCGACCGCGCGAGCAGTCCTTCGAACATGTTGTGGGCGCGTTGCTGCGCGTTTGGATCGCCCAAGAGACGTCCAAAGTGGTGATACGCCGCGGTGATCGACCCTAGCTCGAACACGAACTGGTCGAGGTCCAAGTCCTTGCGGAACTCGCCCTCCTCAACCGCGATCTCGGCGGCGCGCCTCAGCACGTCCGTGTAGTCGCGCTGGGTCTCGACCAAGTAGTCGCGCGCGGGACCGGGCTGGTCGTCCAGCTCCGCAGAAACAGCATGGAAAATGCAGCCTCCGCTCAGCCTCTCCTCCCATTGCTTCAGGGCGCTCTCGAACATCGCGCGAAGGCGGGCCTCACCCCGTGGCTTCTGCAGCGCGGGGGCGATGACCACCTCGATGAAGCGCTGGCGCGCCTCAGCCAGAACCTGAAGCTGGAGTTCCTCCTTGGAGTTGAAGTGGGCGAAGAGGCCGCTCTTCGACATGCCGGTCGCCCCCGCGAGCGCGCCGATCGTGAGCTTATCGAGGCCGACCGTGCTGACGAGCTCGAGCGCCTGGTCGACGATGGCTCGCTTGGTCTCTTCTCCTTTGCCCATGCCCCAATAATAGAACGATCGTTCGTGCTGTCAATAACAGAATGCGCAATTCGTCATTCTTCAATGAAACCGTGGACTTCAGAGGTAGCTGCGCGTCCTCAAGCATTTGGCAAATATCAGTGGCTCGTCTAAACATTTGCACCAGGAATACGTCGAACGGACCTGGGGACGGTCCGACAGCGTGGGCGGGAACCCGGAGAGCATTGGATGGATTGGACTAGATTGACGGGCGCAGCGGTGGTCGCCCTTGTGTTGGGGGTCGCATCTGGCGTCTCCCTGTCTTCGGAGGCGCAGGTCAACAACGACCCGGCTGCAGCGAACACGCTGACCATCGAGATCAGCGGCATCAAGGAACCGCAAGGCAAGATGGCGTGTGCTCTCTTTTGGCAGAACAAAGGCTTTCCGCGGAAGCATCGTCGCGCGCTTCGGCGAACTTGGGTTGAGGTCAAGGGCGACACCGTCAAGTGCGTGTTCAAGCGCGCGGGCCTAGGCGAGTATGCGGCGTCGGTGTTCCTGGACAAGAACGACAACGGCAAGCTCGACACCAGCGCGATCGGAAGCGCCAAGGAGCCATGGGGCGTTTCGCAGAACGCCAAGGCCAAGAGATTTGGTCCGCCTCTCTACAAGGACGCGAAGTTCGACTACCAGGGCGGGGCAGTGACAATTCCAATCGAGTTGGTGTACTGAGCTTGCTACCCGTTGTCGGCGGCGACGCGTTCTAGTTGATCGGGGGGCGCCAATCGTTCGGTGGGGCGCGACACGTTCGCATTTTCGGCGCGGTCGTGCATGGCTCTGAGGAACCGAAGCGTTCCGTCGAGCATGCGGGCTGTCCGCGGTGATGCGAAAATATCGAACGCGTGCTGCGCGCCGCGCAGCTCTGTGTACATTACCGGGGAGCGCGACGCTCTGCGCAGGTCTTCGGCGAAAACCTGTGCGTCTTCGACCGGCGCTAGCGTGTCGCGGTCACCGTGCACGATGAGAAAGGGAGGCGCATCGGGGTGGATGCGGTCCATCGGAGAGGCTCGGTGAAATTTCTCGGGCTCCTTCTTCAGGAAGGCTTTCATGACCATCGGTTGGAGCACCCTAGATATGAAGCGTTGCTGCATCGTTCCCAGACGGTTCGTGAAGTCGTAGACCCCGTAAACGGGGACCGCAGCTTGCAGCGAGGTGTCCGCTTCTTCGAAACCCGGCTGATATTCGGGATCGTTTGCGGTGAGCGCCATCATGGCCGTGAGGTGTCCGCCGGCGGAGCCGCCGGTGACGGCGATGAAGCTCGGGTCGATACCGTATTCGTCCGCGTGCTCACGAATCCATTTGAGGGCGTACTTCAGGTCGATGAGGTGTTCCGGCCACGTTGCGGCCGGGCTCAACCGATAGTTGACGTTGAAGCAGACCCAGCCGTTCGCCGCGAGGTGCCCGATGAGCGGCCAGCCTTGCTCGCGCTTGTCGCCGATGATCCACGCGCCGCCGTGAATCTGTATGATGGCGGGGCGATTGGTGCCCGGCTCTTCCGGCATCGCAACGTCCAAGCGCAGCCTTTTGCCCGCGGCTTCCCGGTAGGTGACGTCGCGGATCACTTGGACGCCCTGGCGGTGGAACCGGAACGGCATGAGGAGTCGCCCAAGTGGAATCCGCTCCGTATCGTCTAGCTCCTTCAGGTCGCTGAGCACTGCGTCGAATACACCGCGCGCTTGGCGTCCGCTGTGGAAGAGGGATAGCAAGCCGAGCCACGAGAGGATGGTAATCCCCAGGCCTATGAGCCCCGGCCACGCAGACAGGGCTCCCAGATAGACGAATAGAGCGGTCGCGACCGACTGCCAAACGATGTGGTGCAGAGCAAGCTCCGCTGTGAGCCACGACCCGAAGAAGCTCGGCACGAAGAGCGCGGGGATTCGGCGCACCGGCATGAAGGCGTTCACTGTGAACACCGCCCCGACCAGACTCACCGCAAGGAACAACCAAGCAACGACGGTTTCGCTAATCCACATAGGCCCTGGCCTTCTAGCACGTTCCGCGATAAGCCGGTCGCCGATGGGCAAGGCCGACCTCTCGTACTCCAGGATCACCCGCTTGCCGGATCGCCCGATCCAGCGTCTTCAGCGGCCCCTCGCCGCGTTCATGCACATCGAATCGGCGAGCGGCGTCGTTCTGTTGATCTGCACGGCTCTCGCGTTGATCGCGGCGAACTCACCCTACGCCGAGGCCTACGAGGCGCTTTGGCATCACGAGCTCCGCATTGCCGTGGGCGATTTCGCGCTCGCGTACTCGCTCGCCCACTGGATCAACGACGGGCTGATGGTGGTCTTCTTTTTCGTCATCGGTCTCGAGATCAAACGCGAGCTCGTCATTGGAGAGCTCAGCGACCCCAAGAAGGTGGCCTTGCCGGTTGCAGCGGCGCTTGGTGGTGTGATCGCGCCGGTAGCGATCTACCTGTCGTTTCAGTACGGCGAAGCAGGGGAACACGGCTGGGCCGTGCCGATGGCGACGGACATAGCGTTCGTCGTCGGCTGCATGTCGCTCCTCGGCAAGCGCGTCCCCCGCGGCCTCGGGATCCTCATGCTCTCCCTGGCCATCGTCGATGATTTGATGGCGGTGCTGGTCATCGCGATCTTCTACACCTCGTCGATCAGCGTGGGGTGGCTGGCCGGGGGCTTCGTCGGGCTGCTTGCGATCGCCCTGATGAACCGTCTCGGCATACGGTCGGTAGGCATGTATTTCATCGCGGGCGTTGCGGTCTGGCTCTGCACTCTCAAATCGGGCGTGCACCCCACGATCGCGGGGGTGATCGTCGGGCTCATGACTCCCGTACAGCCCTGGCTGGGTGGACCGAAGTTCCTAGGGTTTCTGCGGCACACTGACGACGTGCTTCGTAAGGACGAAACAAGCATCGAGAGGGCAAGGCAGCTCGTTGCGGACCTTTCCTTTGCGTCCCGCGAGGCCGTGTCGCCACTTTTCCGGGTCGAGACGGCGCTTCACCCCTGGGTGGCCTTTGGCATCATGCCACTCTTCGCTCTGGCCAATGCAGGCGTGCCGATCGAGTTGGACGGCATTGGTGAGCCAGTCGCCGTCGCCGTGGCTGCGGGCCTCTTCTTCGGGAAGCCGATCGGCATTTTCGGAGCCTCGTGGCTGACCGTGAAGTTTGGTTGGGCGGCCCGCCCCGAGGGCGTGACTTGGCCGGTCCTCGGTGGCGCGGCGTTTCTCGGCGGCATCGGCTTTACGATGGCGCTCTTCATCGCGTCGCTAGGCTTGTCTGGGGGGCTTCTGTTGTCCGCCAAGGTCGGCATCATCGTGGGCTCGTTCGTAAGCGCAGCCGTTGGCATGTTGATTCTGTTGTCGGTCGCGAGGAAGAGCGGATGAGGATCTTTGCCTTCGTCGCCGTCCTTGTGCTCGCCTGCGTCGTGCACGCCCAACAGGCGCCGGTTTTCTATTCGTACAAGGCCGACTCGGGTCGCACGGTGTATGTCAACCGCTTCTCGCTGGTGCCTCCGGAGAAGCGCTCAGTCGCCAGGGCCGTCGACTTGTCGGAAGTCAGTCTCAACGAGGATCTCGCTGAGGAGCTTGCCGACGCAGTGGAAGACGAGATTCGATATTTGAAGGATTCGGACCCGTGTATCGAGGCCCGCAAGGAGGCGAGCGCGGGCGCATGGCGCCATGTCTGGGGGCGGCACGGGCCGTGGCTGCTGGCCAGCTTGGCGGCGATCATCCTGGTGCTGATGTCGCCTTGGATGATCCGGCGCACACCGGCTGGGGTGTGGTCGCGCTTCTTGATGGTCGCTCTGCCTGCTCTGGCCATGGCCGCGCTGGTTGCGGTTTCGGCTACGCGCGCGACGAGATCTCTCGCAGCGGTCGAAGATCTCTCCAAGCTTTGTGACGCGAACGAGAAAGAGGCTTCGCCCCAAAAACAGTTGGTGAGGCTCAACGAAATGAACTCCTACATCGGGCAGCTCTATAAGGAACGGTACGAAAGAATCGATAACATCGCGGAGTTCGAATGACCCAGAGTCCCGACGCGGGCGGCTAACGCGCTTCTAGCCGGCGGCGGCACTTGGGCCACATGGATTGCATTGACTGGCGAGCTCGTCGTGTTCGACCTGGATGGTCGCGTGCTGGATCGAGAAGCGGGTGGCCAGGGCTCGACCAGCTGCATCGATGATGCCCTGATGGTCTGCAGTTTCAGCGATGATCAGGTGAGCGGTCGCGATGTTCCGGCCGCTCGTCAACGACCAAACGTGCAGGTCGTGGGCGTCCAACACTCCCGGGATCGCTTTGAGTGCGGCCGTGACCTCTTCGATGGAGATTCCCTTTGGCACCCCTTCCATGAGCACATCGAGGGTTTCGCGCACGAGGCCCCAGGCGGAGTAGAGGACAAGCGAAGCGATGATGAACGATGCGACCGGGTCGGCCCATCGCCAACCCAGGAAATAGATCGCAGTGCCTGCTGAGATCGCACCGACGCTGCCCAGGGTGTCGGCCATTACGTGCAGCCACGCGCCGCGCACGTTGAGGTTGCTTTCACGACCTCCGCTCAGAATCCGAAGGTTCGCCAAGTTGATCGCCAAACCGCCGCACGCGACCACGAGCATCAACGCACCTTGTACCTCGGGCGGATCGGATAGACGTTCCCAGGCCTCGCGCGCGATCAAGACGGAGAGCGCGAGCAGCGCAGCGCCATTGGCGAGCGCTGCCAGGATTTCGGCACGGTGAAATCCATAGGTGCGGTGCGCGGTCGCCGGACGCTGCGCGAGTATCACCGCGACGAGAGAAAGCCCCAGGGCAGCGGCGTCTGAGAACATGTGCCCCGCGTCCGCGAGCAGCGCCAGCGAGTTCGACGCGAGCCCGCCGACCACTTCGGCAACCATGTACACGGCGGTCAGGATGAGCGCCATCGCGAGTCGGCGGCGGTTCCCGGACACCTCGTTGGAGGTCGAGTGATGGTGGTGATGCTGATGGCCCATTCCGATAGCTTGCTTACCACGCCGCAGGTCGTCCAGCGATCCCGAGTCAGTTCGCTGTAGTGGTTTGTCGGCTGTTGTAGTAGAAAATTGGCTTCGGGGTGGTGACCATCGACGCCACAACGCGAGGAGGATCCACATGACTGAGAAGAAGGTTTTCAACTATGACGGCGATGAGGCCGACGTCCATTGGGACGAGCGCCTTTGCATTCATATTGGGGAGTGCGGTCGCGCCCCCAACGACCTCTTCGTCGGTGGCCGACAACCGTGGTGCCAGCCCGATCAAGTGAGCCCGGGTGAAGTCGCCGAAGTGGTCAAGCGTTGTCCCACCGGCGCGCTGACCTATCTTCGCAAAGATGGTGGCGAGGGTGAGGCCGCGGAAGCCGAGAACGTCGTTTCGGTCATGTACAACGGCCCGCTCTACGTCCGGGGCGACCTCGAGGTCGACGGCGCGGCCGAGGACATGTCCGGTGTCGGTTTCCGAGCCGCGCTGTGTCGCTGCGGGCAATCCAAGAACAAGCCGTTCTGCGACAACAGCCACGAGGAGGCCGGCTTCAAAGACTACGGCGCGGTCGGCGACAGCGGCGAAGGGTTCGACGCCCCAGGCGGAACACTCAAAGTGGGCCGAGCCCCGAACGGCCCACTGCTGCTGAGCGGCAACTTCACCATCGTCGCAGCAAGCGGCCGAAAGGCCTGGAAGGGCACAAAGGCCGCCCTGTGTCGATGCGGTCACTCCCAAAACAAACCCTTCTGCGACGGGGCCCACAAGAAGGCCGCCTTCCAAGCCGACTAAGGGGACACCCTAACAGCAGTCTAGGTGGGTGCGCGTTTGTTCGGCTGCGGTGCGGAGGAGGTTGATGCTCTTGATGACTTGGGTGCGGTCGGATTTGGGGATGCGGTTCAGGATCGTGGTGATGCTTCTCTCGGTGAGGCGGCGGAGGCGCGTGGCTTCCTTCTTGCCGGCGGGGGTGAGGGAGACGAGGACGCGACGGGCGTCGTCTTCAGCTTTCTCGCGGGTGACCCAGGTGCGGTTTTCTAGGCCGTCGATTAGGCGCGTCATGGCGCCCTTGGTGACCCTCGCTTGAGCGGCGAGGGTGCTCACGTCCCATTCTCCCTCCGTCAGCGTCTGCAGCAGCAGGCACTGCGAGGGGCTCACCGTTCCGCAGCAGATCTCCTCGCGCTCGAACGAGGCGAACATGCGGCAGAACGCGATGACGTCGTCGGCGACTGAGCTCATCGCTTCTCGGCAGTGATCGCGTAGCTGAACACCGTGTCCGAGAGCTTGCTGATGCGCTCCCCGCCTGCGACCTCGATGGCGGCCTTCCACAGCGGGTCTTGCAGGTTCGAAGTCAGCATTGAGCCGGCCGGCTCGCGTGTGTACTCGATGTTCTCGAACCCCGCTGCGCGCATGTGGCCGAGATATTCGTCTTCGGTCAGTGCGCCGCCCACGCAGGCGATCCAGCTTGCCGCGAGCTTGGCGACATCAGGAGGCAAGGGCTCGCTCAGCACGATGTCACTCACCGCAAGACGCCCACCCGGCTTGAGCACCCGATACGCTTCGCGGAACACCTGCGGCTTATCGGGGCTGAGGTTGATGACGCAGTTGGAGATCACCACATCCACGCTGTCCGATGCAACCGGGAGGTCTTCGATCAGCCCTTCGCGGAATTCGACGGTGCGCGCGTGGCCGGCGTTGACCGCGTTGGTGCGGGCCCGTTCGAGCATCTCGGGGGTCATGTCGATACCGATGAAGCGGCCCTCCGGGCCGAGCTTTTCGGCGGAAACCAATGCGTCGAACCCTGCTCCAGACCCGAGGTCGACGACGGTTTCGCCTGGTTTCAGGCTCGCGAGCGCAGTCGGGTTCCCGCAGCCAAGCCCGAGGTTTGCGTCGGCTGCGGCACCGGTGATGTCTTGCTCGGAATAGCCGAGTAGGGCCGCCGCTTCGGCATGGGTGTCGGTCGCGGCGCCGCCACAACAGCCGCCTCCTTGGCGTGCGACCTCGGCGTATCCCGACTTCACGACGTCATGTACCTGATCTTTGTCCATCAAAGCCTCCAATAGTTGAATGATGCAACTAAATAGTTGAGGCTGTCAACCAGTTTCGTCAAGACCCCAAGAATCCTTTTCATGCGATTGAGGCCCACGAGGTTCAGCTGTCAGCGTATGCGGGTTCAGGCATGAGTTGACCTGGATCGGCACACAGCGTACGAAAGAGCACCCATCTTGGACGTCGCGATGCCAGAGCCCAGCCCAAACAGCGAACGGTCGGCCGTTCTCGCGGCACACGACGTGAGCAAGGTCTACCAGATGGGTGATGTCGAGGTGCATGCGCTACGAGGCGTCAATGTTCCCCTCTATGAGGGGGAGCTCATGGTCCTTCTCGGACCGTCCGGCAGTGGAAAATCGACCCTGCTCAACATTCTCGGCGGCCTCGACGTCCCGAGCTCGGGGAAAGTGCTCTATCGTGGGGAGGACATTGCGAGCGCAGGCGATCGTGAGCTGACGGAGTTTCGGCGCGAGAACGTTGGGTTCGTATTCCAGTTTTACAACCTCATCCCGAGCCTCACGGCACGCGAGAACATCGCTCTCGTGACCGAAATATCGAGGAGCCCGTTGGACCCGAGCGAAGCCCTGGAGCTCGTCGGACTGACAGAGCGGATGCATCACTTCCCGGCTCAGCTCTCGGGCGGCGAGCAGCAGCGCGTTGCGATCGCGCGGGCCGTGGCCAAGCAGCCGAAGATCCTTCTCTGCGATGAGCCGACTGGCGCGCTCGACTTCAAGACGGGGATCCGCGTGCTCGAGGTGATCGACCAAGTGAACCGTTCTCTAGGAACGACGACGGCGGTGATCACGCACCACGCGCCTATTGCGTCGATGGCGGACCGCGTCGTAGCGCTGTCCGACGGGAGGGTCGCGAGCGACCACACCAACGTCGAAAAGGTGTCGCCCGCTGAGCTAACATGGTGAACGTCTTCGACCGAAAGCTGTCTCGCGACTTGATGTGCCGCACAGGGCAGGCCCCGAACCTACGCGTTTGCCGCCGTGGTAATCTTGGCCGCGGCCGCCTTGATTGGCGTGCTCAAGACGAGAGAGTAAGGAGCGATGGCGCATGGATAAGCCCTCCGGTTTGAGGAAATCGATTCGACGTGTTCTCATCGCTGCGGCAGGCCTTGCCGTGGTGGGGCTCATCGTCGTCGCGTGGCTTCCGAATCCCGTCGAGGTCGAGGTTGCAGAGGTCACGCGAGGGGCGCTGGTCGTCACCGTCAACGAAGACGGCAGAACGCGAGTCAAAGATCGATATCTCGTTTCTGCGCCGATTACGGGCAACCTAGCCCGAATCGACCTGGAGGCCGGCGACGCAATCGAAGAGGGTCAAGTCCTCGCACGCCTAGTGCCGCTGCCGCCCCCGCTTCTCGACTCCCGTACCAGAGCCGAGGCGAAGGCGCGCGTCGATGCGGCGACGGCCGCTCGGCATCAGGCGCAGGCCGCCGTCAACCGCGCAAGGCATCAGCGCGACTTTGCCAAAGAGGAATCGAAGCGCGCCCTTGCGGTCGTACAACAGGGTGGGCTCGCACGGAGCGACGCGGACCGAGCGGTATCTACCTATCGCGGGAGCGAGGAGGACCTCCGCTCCGCCAATTTCGGCGCACGCGTTGCCGAGCATCAACTGAAGCTTGCGCAGACTGCGCTCATGCGACTGACCGGACAGAGTGAGGAGGGCGAGCAATGGGACATCATCTCGCCAGTCGCCGGCCAAGTCCTCCAGGTTTTTCAGGAGAGCGAAGGTGTTGCTCAAGGCGGCACAGCGATTCTGGAGCTGGGTGACCCCGGCGCCCTCGAGGTAGTGGTCGATGTGCTGAGCCAGGACGCAACGCGTATTCCATCCGGGGCGGCCACGACGATCGAGCGGTGGGGCGGCAAGAATTCGCTGCGCGGTCACGTGCGTGTGGTGGAGCCTTCCGCGTTCACCAAGCTCTCGGCGCTCGGCGTGGAGGAGCAGCGCGTGAACGTGATCATCGACATGGATGACGACCGCGAGCTTTGGTCCACGTTGGGAGACGGGTACAGAGTCGAGGCGCGCATCTCGGTCTGGGAGGGAGAGGACGTGCTGAAGGTGCCGGCCAGCGCCGTGTTTCGTTCGAAGGAGGCCTGGGCCACCTTCGTCGTCGAAGACGCCACCGCGGTGGTTCGCGCGGTCGTGCTCGGGGAAACGAACGGTCTCGAAACTGAGGTGTTGTCTGGCCTAGAAGAGGGCGATACGGTGATCGCCTACCCGAGCGACAGCGTGCGCGACGGCGTGTCCGTCAAGGCGAGATAGGTACACGATGCCGTCGACGTTCACCGAGTTTCTTCAAGATCGCGTGCTGCTGAGAGACGGTGTCGCGACGCTGATCTTGTTCCTGACGGTAATGATCCTTCGCTACGCCGCCGTTGGTTTTGTTCGCCGCAGGCTGCCGAGCAACGACAAGTTCCAGCTCCGCTGGGCCGCACAGATTCGGGGTTTCTCCTATGCGATCCTGGCATTGGGCCTATTCATCATCTGGGCAGCCGAGCTTCAAGCCCTTGCCGTGTCGTTCGCGGTCCTCGCGATGGCGGTCGTCTGGGCTATGAAGGAAACGTTCGCCTGCATTCAGGGAGCGTGGTATCGCATCAGCTCGAACGCGTTCCAAGTCGGCGATCGGATCAACGTCGGAGGGGTTCGCGGCGACGTCATCGATACGGGGCTGCTGGGGACGCTGGTGCTCGAAGTCGCGCAGGGGCATCAACGCACCGGGCGCACCATCAGCATCCCCAACAGCCTGTTCATGACGGAGCCCGTGCTCAACGAGAGCCTCGCCGGCGAGTTCATGCTGCACTTGATGACCATTCCAGTCGATCGCAACTCCGACCTGGCCGCGATTGAGCGCAAGGCCCTCACAGCTGCGCAGGAAGCGTGCGCGGGCTTCATCGACGACGTCCGCCGCCCCATGGCAGCGCGTTATCGCCGGCACGGGCTGAACCCGCCAATCGTCGACCCGCGGATTACTTACCAGGTAGTCGACAAGAACACCGTGAATATCCTACTGCGAATCCCAACGCCAATCAGGCTGGAACGCCAAGTCGAGCAGCGTGTTCTGAGAGCGGTGTTGGGTGTGCCGAAGGGGAGGGACACGCTTCCCCCGGCCCCGCCCCCGTAGCCAACACTGACGCTGACACTTGGACAGGTTTCCCGACATGGCCCCTCGATCTGAAACTCAGAATCGCTCGAGGCGAGCGGCCGGTTGCTTGCCAACCGCTGATTTGTCAGGGTGTCGGCCCGATGGAACGAGTCAAATCAGTTGACGGCCTCCGCTGCTTGGTTACGGGCAGCGCGGGTTTTGTTGGAAGCAATTTGGTCCGCGCCCTGCTCGCGCGCGGCTGCGAAGTGCACGGATTCGACAAGGCGCCCGCGCCGTTCGAGAACCCGAACCTGCGCTGGTTTCGCGGCGACGTCCGCTCCGAGGAGGCGGTACGGGAGGCGTGCGAGGGGGTCGACACCGTCTTTCACACAGCGGCGATGATCGAAACGTTCACCTACGCGCCCAAAGCGTTGGGGGACCTCGTTCGAAGTGTCAACGTCGATGGGACGCGTACGGTGTTGCGCGTCGCCAAGGAATCGGGCGTCCGTCGTCTCGTTCACACGAGCTCGATGATCACCGCGCCCGGCGACGAGCATTGCGGTGTCGGCGAAGTCACCCCGTACAGCACGGCGTCCGACCTCTACGCCACGACGAAGGTCGCTTCAGAGCAGCTCGTCCTGGCTGCGAACGGCGACTCCGGGTTGCTCACCAGTGCCATTCGTCCTGGCGGCATCTACGGACCCGGTGAACGCAACACCGTGATTGGACCCCTGATCAAATCGCTCAAGGAAGGCGGTCCCCTCATCTTCTTCGGCGACGCGTCCTCGCGCCTCGACTACACCTACATCGACAACCTGGTCGACGCGGAGATCCGCGCTGCGGAACGGCTCGTCGAAGGGTCTCCAGTGTGCGGCCAGGCCTACTTCGTGATGGATGGCGATCCGATCAATCCCGGCTCCTTCAGTCGAACACTCATAGATGACATGGCGCTCGAGCCCCGGGAGATTCGAATACCGGCCTCCGTGGCGCGTGCGCTGGCAACCATCGGCGAGCGGGTGTTTCAGGTCTTCGGGAAGCCCAAGCCCCCCGTGAGCATCGCCGACGTCCGGCTGTGCGTAAGGAACACCTACTTCTCCATCGACAAGGCCAAGCGTGACCTCGAGTATGAGCCCCTCGTCGACACGCGTGAAGGACTCAGACGGACCGCGCTGGAGGCTCGCGAGTACTACGACAGCCTCTGAGAGCCGCGAGGCGCGCGAAACTCCGCCGGTGACGCCCGGTCGCCTTTTTTGGTAACACCAACGCTCTTGACCCGTTCAAGGCGGTACCTATGAATGGCGAGATGTTGCAGGATCGGCTTGCAAGCGATTTCGAACGTGTGCGCGCGCAGACCGAAGCGCTGGCTGCACCGCTCTCCGCTGAAGATCAAAGCGTTCAGAGCATGCCGGATGCGAGCCCAACCAAGTGGCACCGCGCGCACACGACATGGTTCTTCGAAACGTTCGTGCTCGGTCGGGCCGGCGTGGAAGGCCTTTCCCCCGAGCCCTATGCGGTGTTGTTCAACAGCTACTACAACGCGGTCGGCGAGCAGTACGACCGTCCCTCTCGCGGCCTTCTGACGAGACCGAGCCATGACGAGGTAACCGCTTACCGAAGGCGAGTCGACAACGCAGTGCTCGATCTGCTTGGCACTCACCTCGCCGCCGACCTCGCGCGGCGCATCGAGGTCGGCCTTCACCACGAACAACAACACCAAGAGTTGCTTCTCACGGACATCAAACATCTCCTGTCGCGCAACCTGCTCGACCCGGCGTATACAGTCGAACGAGCTCAGCCCGAGGATTCCACTTCGGTTCCCGTGCTGCGTTGGGCCGATCATCCCGGCGGTATAGTGCGCATCGGATGCGACCCCGCGGTGTTCCACTTTGACAATGAGGGTCCGGTTCACGACGCGCTGGTTCACCCATTTCAAATTGCACAACGCCTCGTCACCAACGGCGAGTACCTCGCGTTCATCGACGACGGCGGCTACGAGCGTGCAGAGCTTTGGCTGAGCGAAGGCTGGCGTGCCGTGCAGGCCCATAGCTGGCGCGCCCCACTGTACTGGCGCCAAGACGCCGCCCACTGGAGCGCATTCACGCTCCACGGGCGTGAGAGGCTTCGAGACAGCGAGCCTCTTGTGCACATCAGCTACTACGAGGCCGACGCCTATGCATGCTGGTCCGGTGCGCGTTTGCCTACCGAGCAGGAGTGGGAGGCCGCCACTGTGGAGCCGGAGCCGGCGCCTTTGTGCGGTCGCGCGGCGTCCGCGCATCCGGCCGTTCCGAGCCCGTACGGAGCGGCGTGGCAGTGGACCAGCTCGAGTCACGCCGCGTATCCGGGCTACCGCCCCTCCGAGGGCGCGCTTGGCGAGTACAACGGCAAGTTCATGTGTAGTCAGTATGTGTTGCGCGGTAGTAGCTGCGCGACACCGGCCGGCCACGCACGCAGAAGCTACCGAAATTTCTTCCCGCCGGACGCTCGTTGGCAGTTCAGCGGAATCCGGCTGGCCCGGGATGGTGGCTGAGCCGATGATTGCATTTGGTCCATTGAGCACCGAGGAGCGCGTCCGTATCGTCGACCTTCATCCAGCGGCAGGCGACCTACAGGCAGAGGCGGTCGATGGCCTCCGGCGCTCGCCAAAGGCACTTCCTTGCAAGTACTTCTACGACGCGTTGGGGGCGCGGCTGTTCGAAGCGATCACGGAGCTTTCCGAGTACTACCCGACCCGTACCGAGCTAGGGATCATGAGCTGCGCCGTTCACGAGATGGCCGAAGCCATCGGCCCGCACGCCACCCTGGTCGAGTTCGGCTCCGGGGTGGGTCTCAAGACCCAGAAACTCCTCGACGCGTTGCTCGAACCGAGCGGTTGCGTGCTGATCGACATCAGCAGGGCTGCGCTCGAGGCGTCAGCCGATCAGCTCGCGGAGCGGTACGATGACATGGAAGTGATCGCGGTCTGCGCGGACTACACACAACCCCTCCGTCTTCCGCGCCCGTATCGCCCCAGCTCTCGGACGGTCGCGTTCTTCCCCGGCAGCACGATTGGGAACTTCACTCACGAAGAGGCCGTGTCTTTCCTTCGGCGCGTTGCCGATCTCGTAGGGCAGGGGGGTGGACTGCTCGTCGGCATCGACCGCAAGAAGGACCCCAAGGTCATCGAGGGGGCCTACAACGACCCACTCGGGGTCACGGCCGCCTTCAACTTGAACATCTTGCGCCGCCTCAACCAAAGTGGCGCCAACTTCGACTTGAGCAAGTTTCGCCATCATGCCCCGTACGTCGCGCGTGAAGGCAGAATCGAGATGCGGTTGATCAGTGACGTCGATCAGTTGGTTCGCATCGGCAGCGCCGAGATTGAGCTGTTCGCCGGAGAGCACATCGTCACCGAACATTCCCACAAGTACGACCTACCGCAGTTCGAAGAGCTTGCCCGTGCTGCGGGTTTCCGGCTGACGAAGCAATGGAGCGACGACCGCGACTGGTTCAGTGTCTGCTTCCTCGAGGTCGAGGACGCCTAGCGTCTGGACAATTTCGCCACCAGATCGAATTCCGTCGAGTACACGACAGCGTTGTGCCGAAAACTCTTGCTTCCGTCGGTGTAGGTCACCTCGAAGCGGTAGGTGCCGGGAGTCGCCTCTTGCCCCGAGGGCTCCCTGAACTTTCCGATGTTGTCGATGACGAACGGACGGCTCGATCCAGGTGTGAGCTCCACGGCCCCGACGCGGCACTTGGCGTCGTGGAATGGCTCGTACCCCTTCTCCCACGCGTCTTCCTTCTTTCGCGCACGATGAAAGGGCGTTCCACAAACCGTCTTCAGCCAAATCGTTCGTTTGGAGTTGTTGTGCACGCGCGTCTTGACCTTGTCGGACGCGGTAACCGTGGAAGGACGCGTTTCGACTTGGATGTCGCGCGCCTCGGTCTTCACGACGGGCCGGCATCCCTTTTGGGTCCAGCGATGGCTGGATGGGCATTCGCACGGCATGCACGACTTGCAGCGTTCGTTGGGCGGGCAATCAGGGCATCCGGCGTAGGTTCCTCGTGAGCTCTCGCAAAGAGCCTGCACGCTTCGCCCACGGTGAAACAGCTCACCCGGCTCGCTCGTCAGGACGCAGGCGCCCTTGAAGCACTTGCCGAACCGTGTCTCGCATTCGAAGTCGCAGGTCGCGAGGTCGTTCTGCCCGCGGCATTCGGCAAGCCGCTTCTGGTAGTCGAGCAGGTGCGCCTTGTTGACCGCGACACCGCATTCGCACCCCAGCGATTGGCAGCTGGTCTCGATGACCCCACAGACCTCGCCCTCGTCGCAAGATCGATGGGCGGAAGCGACTTCGATGCGCTCCGGGCGTGGCTCGGCCTCCTCGCACCCGGCGAGGAAGACGCTGAACATGACCATCCACCAGAGTAAACTCCGCCTCCCCATGACATGCGTCCTACCGAACGTCGCGCATCATGGCAAGAATGTACCGATTTCCGGGCCTGCTAGCGGCTTTGAAGCCTTGCGATTCGCTCTTCCAGCGGAGGGTGGGTCGCCATCAGCTTGAGCATCCCTTCGCCGCGGATGCCGAAGGCGCTCAAATTGTCTGGGAGCTGTGAAGGTGCGTCTCGCATCGTCCTGAGGCGATTGAGCGCCGACGCCATTGCTCCAGCGCCTTCGAGGTCGGCGCCCCCCGCGTCCGCCCGGAACTCCCGGCGCCGCGAGAACCAAGCCACGATGATGCTGGCAAGGACACCAAATGCCATTTGCAGTGCGATGTAAATCATGAATCGGCCCCGCTCGAACTGACTCGAGACGATGTGGGCTACGAAGATCACGAAGGTGTTGAGCACGCCCTGGATGAGGGTGAGCGTCACCATGTCTCCATTCGCCACGTGTGAAATTTCGTGACCGAGGACCGCCTCGACTTCCTGCTTGTTCATCAATCGCAACAGCCCAGTACTGACCGCGACGAGGGCGTTATTGCGGAACATCCCGGTGGCGAAGGCATTCGGGTCGGGGGAATCGAAGACGGCCACCTCGGGCATGCCGATTCCGGCCTGCTCTGCCTGACGCTTGACCGTGCCGACGAGCCACTGCTCGATGTCGTTCGAGGGGCTCTCGATCACGTGCGCCCGCGTGGACCGCTTCGCGACCCATTTGGAGATCGCCAAAGAGAAGATCGAGCCTCCAAACCCAAACAGAGCAGCCCAAATCAGCATGGTGAGGTACGGCGCATTCGGTGGAATGACGCCGAGCGCGGTGAGCGCCGCCATTGCGATGGCGGCCATGAACAGGACGGCGATGTTTGTAGCCAGAAACAGTGCAATTCTCAGCATTCAGGTACTCCTAGTGGTTGAACTTAAGGCCGCTTGGCCCCTCCGACAACTACACGGGGGGCGGTTTTGTTATTCCGTCAGAAAACGCTAGTCCGCGGACAGATCGTCGCGCAGCGCCCCTCGTTGGGCTTCGGAGAGCTCGGTTTCCGCTTCGATCCCCGCCATTTCGATGCCGATGGCGACCGGCGCCTCCGGCCCCAGGGCAAATGAGAGATACTGGACCGAGGACAGTCGCGTGTCGCCTACTTGGCGCGGATCCCAGGTCGGCCGCGCAACGCTACCGTCCGGCAGCTTCGCGTAGATGTGCTCGTTGAGACCCATCCATTCTTGCAGCTTCTGGTCGCGCACCTGTTCGTCGTCGATTCCGACCATGAGGGTGCATCCGAGGGTGCCTGCGGGATGAATGAGCTCGTTGTAGGTATCGAGCTCGTGCTGAATGTCGCCTTCTTTGACGATGCGCTCGATGCGCATCATCTCTTGAACCTGGTAGAGCACCGTCTCGTGGTTTTCGAAAAGGAAAGTGGAGTGCTCACCCACGAGGACGCGGCGCACCGACTTCGCACGAAGTGCGGAGTCGCGGATGGCTTCGCGCTGCTCACCATAGGTGACGTAGTCGAGTATCTCGGAGCGTTCGACGCGCTTCACTTGGGGCCTCTTTCGGGCGGTTTCCCGGAGGGTAACGCCTTGGGCGCGCCGAATCCATCCTCGCGATAGGCGCGCGCGAGAATCGACATGGGATGCATGGGTTTCACGCCGGAGTGCTGCTGGAACTGGATGGCGGCGAGGGGGCAGTCGGTCGCCCAGATCTCCGCGTCTGCGTCCTTCATCCCGTCGAAGGCTTTCTGCCCGACTCGGATCGAATACTCGAACCCTTCGACCGTCATCGCGTGCGTGCCGTCGTGCCCGCAGCATTCCATGACTGTGGCCGGGGTGACCCCTGGGATCTTGCGAAGGAGATCTCGCCCTTTGAAGCCCACCCCCTGGGTGCGCAGGTGGCAGGGCGCGTGATACGCGACTCTATCGCCCGGAGTGCTCTTGAAATCGGTGTTGAATCGCTCCTCTTGGCGCAGTGACCAGAGAAACTCGCTCGGGTCGGCAACGGCAGCGGCCAGTTGCGTGGCACGCTTGCGGTCCTCTCCTTCGAGCAGCTCCGGATATTCGCGGCGAAGCATCATCGAGCATGTCGGGTTGAGGGCGATCACCTTCGCGCCGGCTTCCACGTGCGGCATCAAGCGGTCTAGATTCGTGTGGGCCTTCTTGCGCAGAAGCTCCAGGTTGCCGCTTTCCCACGCTGGCATGCCGCAGCATTCGAGGCCCTTCTCGCAACGAACGTCGACGCCGTTCTTCTCCAGCACCGCGATGGTGTCCATTCCGATCTGTGGCTCGTTGCCCTGGACGTAACAAGTTTGGAAGAGCACAGCTTCCCCGCCGACGCCCTTGTCCATCAGGCCCGCGTCCTTGGCCCACGACTCGAACGTCGTCTGCGCGAAGTCCGGAAGGCGCTTGCGCCGATCGATGCCGACGAGCTTCTCCATGAACCACCGGTGGATGCCGACCCGGTTCATCAAGTTGGTCACACCCAAGCTTGCCCGCGCAATGGCGCTCGCGCGGTCCGGATCTTCGAGCACCTTCAGCCGCAGCTTGTGCGGCTGTGCGCGTTTTCGGTGCCGGATCGCGTCGTAGCGGTGCACGAGCTTGGGGAAGTCCACCTGGAAGTCGTGCCCGTCACGCGGCGTGTAGGGGCACTGCACCTCGCAGAGCTTGCATTGAAAGCACGCGTCCATGACGTGCTGCGTATCGAGCGACGTCAGCTTGCGGACATCGCCGTCGTGCTCTTCGTCGATCGCGGAGAACAGATTCGGAAACGCGTCACAGTACTTGAAGCACATGCGGCAGCCATTACAGACTTCGAAGACGCGCTCGATTTCTTTGTCGAGCGCGTCTTCTTCCCAGTACTTCGCTTCGCTGGGATCGTAGCTCAGCCCGTCTGTGGGCTGGTACGAGATATGCCTCTTGGCTTCTTCGCTCACGCGGGGTGAAAGCCTTGATTACGAAAGATCGTCGAGAAGCGACTGGAAGCGTCCCGCATGGGATTTCTCGGCCTTGGCCAAGGTTTCGAACCAGTCGGCGATCTCGCCGAAGCCCTCTTCACGCGCGGTCTTGGCGAAGCCTGGGTACATGTCGGTGTACTCGTGGGTTTCGCCTGCGACGGCGGCCGCGAGGTTGAGTGAGGTGTCTCCGATTGGCAGGCCCGTTGCCGGGTCGCCAACCTTCTGGAGATAGTCGAGGTGTCCGTGCGCATGGCCGGTTTCCCCTTCGGCCGTCTCACGGAAATTGCCCGCAACCTCTGGATACCCTTCGACGTCGGCGACCTTCGCGAAGTAAAGGTAGCGTCGATTGGCCTGGGACTCACCAGCGAATGCGGCTGCGAGGTTTTCGTGGGTCTTACTACCCTTGAGCTCTGACATGGGTTCTTCTTCCTCCGATGTAGTTGCTTGCCTTCCGACTACATAGAGCACGCTCCGTGACAGTCGAGAGGGGCAGTTATCCCGGTCTTTTCGACTCTCGTCAACGGGACATCGCCATGCCCGCAGGACTATCGACTAGGCGGCGTCCGCGTCCTTACGAATGGGCGCGTATCCGTTGGCGCTGCGGTACGCGTACGAGCCGGCGCCGTAGCGATAGCCCTTGATCTTGAGGTCGGCGTCGTTCAGTACCGCACCCAGCAGCCGTGCAGAAACGCTGTTCAACTGCTTCCGTGCCCCTGAGACCGCGTGCAGAGTGCTTGCTCCGGCTCGAACCACGAGCAGCACGCCGTCGACCTGCGGTGCAATGATGGCCGCGTCGGTCACGGCACCGATGGGCGGGCTGTCGAACAATACGTAGTCGAAGCTCGCCAACAGCTCTGCCTTGACCCGCTCGAAGCCGGCGCTGTGAAGCAACTCGGACGGATTGTGTGGGATCGGCCCCGAGGTCAACACGCTTAGGCCGTCAATCTTCGTCTTGTGTAGAGCTGCGCTCAGGGTACTCCGGCCTTCGACCAGCGTGGAAAGACCGAGGTCGTTGTCGACCTCGAGGACGTGGTGAAGCCTGGGTCGCCGCAGATCGGAGTCGACGAGCAGGACCGAGCGCCCAAATTGCGCCAAGCTGATCGCCAAGTTACTCGCTATCGTGGTCTTCCCCTCGAAGGGCAGGGCGCTCGTGACCAGGAAGCTTCGCAGCGGATCGTCTGGTGACAAGAATGTCAGATTCGTGCGAATCATCCGAAATGTCTCCGCCCCCGGAGACATCGGCTCATCGACGACGATGAGCTCGCCTGGCGATGGCGCGGGAGTGATGGTCTTGGGACCCGACTTGGAGTCGGCTTTGGTCCGTGTGCCCACGCCCCCCAAATGCGGGATCACCCCGAGGACATCGATACCGAGGCCCTCCAACGATTCCACTGAACGAACAGTATGGTCAAGCCGGCTCGCGATGAAGGCCACCGCGAGACCGAGCAAGAGACCGGCCAGCAAGGAGGAACCGACGTTCTTCACCAGGTTTGGGCTCACCGGCGTGACGGGGAGGAGCGCGCGATCGAGCACCCGAACGTGAGTCGTCTTGAGCATCCGGGTGAGGTCGGTCTCCGTAAGGCGGTGCAAGACGATCTCATAGAGCTTCGTCTTGTTGTCTCGGTCCTGATTGAGGCGCCGATATTCGATTTCGCGCAAGTTCAGGTTGAGGCCCGCCGAGTACGCTTCGCGGGCTGCGGCGCGAAGACCCTGCTCAACGGTGTTGGCTTGCTGCACGTCGAATTCGGCGGACGCAATGATTTCCTTCTTCTCCGCGGCAAGCTGAGCTTCGAGCACTTCGATCTCTCCGGCGAGCGTCTTCATGGTCGGGTGCTGCTCTCCGTACTTCACCCCCAAGGCATCGTGCTCTTGCTTCTTGTTCCGAAGATCCGTCACTAGGTGGTTCAGCGTTGCGTGATCGGCCACAACGGCCGGGTCGATCTTGTCGGGACCTCTGCCAAGTGACGCCTTGAGGCGCTTGAGGCGGGCGTCGAGCTCGATGCGCCGATTGCGGGTTTCAGTGAGCTTGTCGTGCGTCGTTTGAACGTCACTCGCGACGAGGTTTTGCCGGTCCTCCATCGAAACCGACAAGACGTTGTGCCCCTTCTTGAAGTTGTGAAGCGCGAGCTCCGCCTCCTCCAGCTCTGCGCCGAGGGTCGCGAGCTGGCTCTCCAGCCAATCCTTGGCGCGATCGGTCGATTCGAGTCGGTCTTCGATTGTCTTTTGGACGTAGGCATCGGCTATCGCATCCGCGATTAGCCTGGCGCGCTCGGGCTTGACGTCGCGAGCGAAAATTTGAACGAGTCGGGTGTCGGGGATCGGCTCGACCGTGAGACGAGACTGGAGCGCGAGCGCGGTCGCTTCGAGGTTGCCGGTCTCGCCCGCCGTATCATCGTCCTGAGTCAGGTAGCTGGGGTCCTCGTGCAACCCGAGCTTGTGAACAGCGCGTTCGGCGACATCGCGACTCGCGATCACCAAGTTCTGCGTCCCGAAAAATTCTCGCGTTGCCCAGAAGTTACCGATGGGATCTGCAACGTCCTGGATCTCTCCCCCGAGCGGCCTGGAGGGATTGGGATCGTATTCGATCGTGGTGGTGGCCTCGTAGATCTTCGGAGTGCGAACAGTCCAAACGGTTCCCGCCACGAGCACCACCGCGGTGATTGCAGCGATCAGCCACTTGTACTCCCGAAGCGCGTGCACGACCTCGCGAAGGTCGAACTCGGGTTCCTCTACGGAGTCATTCTGTTCTCTGGCTTCTCGGATGGCGCGCCCCCTATATTAGCGTTCTCGATCTGGAGGAAACGGTCAAGGCATGGGTCGTACTGGCGGTGCCGGGCTGGGTTCTTTCGAGAGCCGAGCCTCCTGCGCGCAGGAGGGTCCGTCCGGCTTGCGCCGGCAGAGTGTACGATAGAGGCGGCGCGCGTGCGTAGGTCGGCCCGACTTGAGCGCAAGCGCGGCAGCGTACTGCAGTGCGGGCGTGTTGGGACTTGCGACGTCCGCCGCCGCGTAGGCAGCCAGGGCTTCGTCGATATTCCCAAGTGAGGCCTCGAGGGCACCCCCCAAAATGAAGGAGGAAGCGATAAGGCGGGCGTCACCCCGCGACTGTCCGCGAAGGCGGGCGAGGGTGGCGCGCATCGCGTCGGCTTGACCGAGCGCGGCTTCGACTCGAGCCTGGGCCTCGAGTAACGGTCGAGTCGCGAGGCCGCCCGAGATCGCGTCGTCCAAAACCAATCGCGCCTCCTCTGGGTCACCGTCCTTCAGATGCACGCGGACGAGCGCCACCCTGAGCCTGTCATTGTCGGCATTGTGTTCGATCGCCTGTTCAAGGAGAGCGATGGCATCGCCCGATCGTTCTTGAGCAGCGAGGCGCTGTGCCTCTCGCAGGACCGTCTGAGCATGCGTCGGCTCATCCTCAAGAATCGTACTGTCGATCTGAGCGCGCAGGTCCGCGGGCAGTCCAGGGCATCGGGCAGTACGATTCAGGTAGGCAATGCGCCGGTCCTCAGTTGGCGCGGCTCGCTCGATATACTCCATCCGCGGAAAGCGCTCGAGGATCTCGCATAGCACCTGTTGACCGCGACCCGCATGTCGTTGCTCCGCTTCGCGGATCTCGAGGAGAGCTTGATCGGTCTTGCCTCCGGCGAAGAGCCACCGCGCGGCAGCTGCATGCGGGGCGGCCCAGCCCGGTGCTTCGTCCATCACGACCGAGAGCCAACGTGCTGCGTCCGGGTGCCGCTTCGAGCCGGCGTATGCCCCCGCGAGGAGGGCGAGGGCTGGCTCGCCCGGATGAAGCGCGAGACCCCTGCGCAGGGTAGCCTGAAAGTCCGCACTGTCATCAGCTTGCATCGCTCGCGTCAGCCGATCCACGAGCGACAGCGTGTCGCTTCCAAGGACGCGGGGGCCCAACGCACTCAACACCATGGCGAAGACCGCGAAGGACGCGAGCAACAGCCTACCGGAGCGTCGGGGGTGTGACGCGCCCACGACGGGCAACAACGCGCCAAGCAGCGCAGCTACCACGGCCACAACGCCGGCCATCTCGAGGTTGAAGTCGACCAGATTCTGAAGGCTCAATGCAAGGATCGCGATACAGACCGCCGCAATGAGCGGCTCCTCGGCGGTGCGGAACCGTTTCCACAGGGCCCTTGTCAACACCAGCAGAAGCGCAATCGCGACCAGAATCCCCCACTCGGT
>PVMK01189467.1_pt2 | contig 84662 bp, 80 predicted proteins | sample 1853481 | NCBI WGS metagenome assembly PVMK01 (sample SAMN08533507, study PRJNA380276) | Marine sediment metagenome, whole genome shotgun sequencing project.
TAATTTCCAGGACAGTCCTGTGTTTTATTGAGCCTGCTGGAAGATACTCGCTTAGTGTGGCGTAGAGCTTAAGGGTGATTTGCATACTTTATTCTAGGAGACAGACTTAAGTCTGACCCCGAATTCCGTCATGCTGGTATTCACCAGCATCCAGTAAGTTATTATTTTGACTGGATTCTGGCATGCGCCAGAATGACGACTCAATGTATTTTGAAACTTAATCAGAGGTATCCTAGATGATACCCGCATTATGTCCAAGAGCCTGAGTACATCCTAAATAAGCCTCCATAATACGCGTCGGATCTTTAATCAGATGATCTTTCCATTTACCTAACTTTATCCTGCTCTGGATCAGGCCCCGCAAGACTCCCACATGCTGTGTTAAACCCAGGGATTGCGCACCAACCAGCACATCATCCTCAAATTGCAGGCTGATATAGCGATAACGATCAGCATCATAGAGTTTGGCTGAGTCTCCACCATCAACACCCATCCAAAGCCCATAGGAACTAGAGATTAGCCCTAAGGTATCCAATACGTTGAGATTGATACTGCCTTGATGAATGGTCTCCTTACCCATCATATTCATGGCGGCTATACGACCGTGATCGGCTGCAGTTGGCTGGATTGCCTGAACACTGTATTCGCCCGTAGAAAAGTCTTTGCCCTGGCAGACATCACCTGCGGCATAAATATCAGGACTACTTGATTGCAGACGATTGTTCACCAGTACGCCAAACTCAGCTTCAATACCGCTGCCTTCCAGGAATTGAATGTTGGATTTCACACCTGTAGCAGAGATCACCACATCGGCATCGAGGACGTCACCATTGTCCAGTGAAACCTTAAGACTGTTCCCGGCTTCTTCAATGGACTCAACCCGAGTCGAAGTATGTACAGCAACACCTTTCTCCTGGCACCATTTTTTAATCAGATTCCCCGAGTTCTGATCCATCATCCTCGGTACCATCCGATCATCCATTTCAATCACAGTGAGATTCACATCACGTGAAGCCAGGGCTTCAAGGATGATACAACCAATAAACCCCGCGCCCATGAGCACGACGTTAGAACCTTTTGTTGCCCTGGCCGCTATATTACGGCCATCCTCAAGTGTCCAACAGCTGTGCACGCCGGGTAAATCCATCCTGGTATCGGTGGTCGGATCGGATGAGAGCCTGTGGCAATGAGTAATTTGTCGTAATTCATTGAATTACCATCTTCAAGCGCCAGTTTTTTACTCTTCGCATCGACACTTGATACACGTCCTTGCACAACATCAATCCCGGCATCTGTGAAATGAGAGTCTGACTTGCGAAGATAAGTCCCTGCCTCATTAATTTTGCCGATAAGATAATAAGGAATAGCCATACGTGAATACGGTGGTTCCGGCTCATCATTGATGATGGTGACGGTCGATTCCGGCTGCGCCTTTCGCAAATGCTCTGCGGCAATCACGCCTGCAGGACCTGCTCCAATGATGACATGCTTCATTGTTTAATCCCTGAGGTATTCATCATCAAAGTCCAAAACGTGCACGGGTTTCATCAGTCAATTGACCCTCAGAGTTCCAGCCGCGAAGTTCGTAGTATTCCGGCAACATCTTGTCAAGGTTGGCAACCATACCCTTGGCCGGGCCAACATTCGCCGCATCCTTCAATAGGCGTTTGGGTAAGGTGTCATCGGCCGCAGTCATACCTGCTGCATTATTAAAATCTCGTTCCATGTTCCAGATACGTTCACCCACCTCCATACATCTTTCGGTACTCCAGTCTCCTTCACAAGCTGCATCAATTTGTGGTGCGATGTCTTCCATGGTCCAGGCAAAGGTTGTAAAGGTGCAAATACCTGCTGAGTCAACCACTGCCGATCCATCCTGAAAGGCCTTGACCAATTCAGCCTTGCCATCGGTTTCCAGTGGATCGGTTTTTACCGGGATACCCAGGACTTCTGATGCCACGGTATAACCTCTCAGGTGACAAGCACCACGATTAGATGTGGCATAGGACAAAGCCATACCCTGAATACCACGCGGGTCATAGGCCGGGAATTCCTGGCCCTTGACGGTCATGGATAAATCAGGATGACCATATTTCTCACACAGGCGTTTAGAACCCAGACCAAGGTCTTTACCAAAACCTTCCCCGGTTGCCACCCATTCCGCCGCCTTGGCCAGCGCTTCTGCTGAACCGAATTTAAATTCAATCCCATCTGTTTCCTTTGTAGTAATTGCCCCCAATTCAAACAGCTCCATTGCGGCAGCAACGGTGACACCAAAGGTTATCGGATCATAACCATCTTCATTACAAAGAAAATTGACATAAGTCATGGCATCCATATCATTAACACCGCAATCTGAACCAAGCATGCATGCAGCCTCAAACTCCATCCCTCCTGAATTGCCCCAATATTCAGGCTTGTTTTCTATGGTGAAATGGGTGCGATCGATGGTAGAAATTCTTCCACAGGCAATAGTGCAACCAAAGCATGCCGCATTCGTTGTAAGATTAGGCTTACCATCACTCTCACGGGGTATCAGCATGGCTTCACCTGAGATATCGCCTGCGTCCTCAAACTGGACTTCAAGGTGATTACGTGTGGGCAATGCCCCCATCTCATTAATGACATTCATCAGAACCTGTGTGCCTAATGCGGGTAGACCCTCTCCAGTCACCGCATTCTCCGCCAAAACTTTCTTAGCTTCGGTGGTGGCCTTCATGAAGGCTGCAGGATCCTGAATATTGCCGACCCCTTTGGTCCCTCTTACTGCAACAGCCTTCAAATTTTTAGATGCCATAACAGTACCTACGCCAGAACGTCCTGCAGCGCGATGCAGATCATTAATAATACCTGCATAAAGGCAACCAGCCTCGGCCGATCGACCCACTGCTGCAATCCTCAGTAAAGGATCCTGGTATTTCTTATGCAAGATCTCATCGGCTTCCCAGACAGATTTACCCCAGATGTCATCGGCGGGGACAAGCTCTGCTTTTTCATTCTCCAGGTATAGATAGACCGGTTTGGGTGATTTACCTTCAAAGATAATCATATCCCAACCGGCATTTTTTAATTCATTACCAATAAAACCACCTGAATTAGAACAGGCTAAAATCCCGGTTAATGGACTTTTGGTCACCACTGAATAACGACCACCAGTAGATGCCATGGTTCCTGTCAAGGGACCTGTGGTCATGATGAGTTTGTTATCAGGGCCAAGGGCATCGCAGTTAGGGTCGATTTCTTCGACCAGGTATTTGGTCGCCAGCCCGCGCTGCCCTAGATAGTCTTTTGCCCATTCCATATTCAGCGGTTCTTTTGAAATTGAACCATCGGTCAAATTGATACGTAATACATTTTGTGTCCAAGCCATGATTTATCTCCTAAGACTGCGCTGCATGTGCGCGCATACGTTCTAAACCAGTATGATCTGCATCGACATAAGTAATTGCACCAGTTGGGCAAGCAATGGCACATTGAGGATTGCCACCGCACAAGTTACATTTGGCGACTACTTTCGACTCATGAATATAATTCACAGTGCCGAATGGACAGGCCACCGTGCAGACCTTGCAGCCCACGCAAATATCTTCAAGGATTTCCTTTGCCCCTGTGGCCTCGTTAACCACAATGGCTTCAACCGGACAGGCATGCATACACCAGGCTTCCTCACATTGGGTGCATGTGTAAGGAACAAATCGCCCCTCTTCATGAAAAGTAAATACCTTGATTCTGGATATTGCCGGGTTGAATAACCCTGTGGCCTCATAGGAACAAGCCATTTCACATTGCAAGCAGCCGGTACATTTCTCCGGCTCTATCTGTAGAGATTTAAGCATTCGATCCTTCCCCCCGGTGATTCAAACATTGTGCTTAAACATTTTAATGTACTGGTTAATGTTTTGGCTACGAATTAAGGCGGTCGACATTGCAACATATGGCCAGCCTTAAACAGATAATAATCTGTAATTACTTCATCAATTGCGTGCATTAATGCCACGATTATAGACGCAATATTTAAGTAGATCAGCAACATATTCAGTGCATTAACAGAATGCTTGCACTGATTATAAATAATAAACTCTAAAGTGTTGCAAAATGCGACAGAGCCATTCTGCAATAATATAATTCTCAGCTAAAACTATATTAGTTTTGCAGTGTTTATTAGTTGTCGATTGTGCATAATCTTAGGAGTAGTATTGCAGCAATGACAAGCCTGGAAACAACAAAAAGCATTGTTTCAAGTGGCCTTAGCGCATCGTTAAATGCTGTTGCTAATGAATGGGAGTCTTTTGTTGACACCGGAAAGCTCAGTGGTAAAGGTCTGCGTCCCGTTATTGCGGACAGCTGGCTACGTTGCCAAGAACTTGCCATTAGCCCTCATGAAGAACGCGCCCGTTCAGTTATTTCTGCTGAAGAAATAGAAGCAAAATTGCATCATGAAAACCTGGGGCTATCTGGAAAAAACGTCCTCGACAGGATGGCACAAACGGTTGAAGGCACAGGACACACCATCGTTCTGGCAGATAAATCAGGGAGTATTTTATATTCAGTAGGTCATCGGAAGGTACAGGAGCGTCTCGAAAAAATTAATTTCAGACCTGGTGGTGGCTGGAGTGAAGACATGGTTGGACCAAATGGTATAGGAACAACACTGGCTCTTGGCCGCCCTGAACTCGTCATGGGCTCAGAGCATTTTTGTCAGGGTTGGCAGCCCTGGGTATGTTATGGCGCACCCATCCATAACCCGAGTAATCATGCAATCCTGGGATGTATTGATATTACCGGTCCGGCAAACAAAGTCTGCGTAGAAGCGATGGCACTGGCAATATCTATCACCCAATCGATCGAGGCTGATTTGTCAGTCAGGCAACTTAAAACCCGTGAAATCTTGCGGACTGCCTATAGTGAAATTCGAATGAAATGGCCCAATGATGCATCGCTTGTGCTCGACGAAAATGGCTATGTCGTTGATATCAATTCATATGCCTGTGACCTGTTGAATATCTCTACACCGGCTTTATTGAAGGTCCCATTCACACTAAGCTTTCCTGAGCTCTGGCTTGACGTGCAGTCCTGTCTCCGGGATGGGCTGGAAAGAGAGTGTGAAATAAGTCTGCAAAATATCTTCATGGATTCCATACCTTATCTGCTAAAGCCTGTGGCCATGAATGGTAAACAAGTTGGTTGTGCGATTGTCTTTACCAGCGGCAGACGTGCAAGTTACACACCGGCGAGTCTTCGCTACAATGAAGATGATTTGATAAGAAAGACACTGATCCAGACTGGCGGCAATATCAGCAAGGCAGCCAGGATCCTGAACATCGACCGCGCAACCATTTATCGCCGCCGCAAACAGTGGCAATCTTCCCGGTAATGCCCTTGTCACAACAATTTATATAGCCAAATATAATTACCTGACATTCATACTATTATAAAGGGTAAAACTCCTATCCCTTCTGGATTGAATTTACGTTACAGTCTGATGTCATACGGTGTATGGTTAATGATGTAGACGGCTTCAATCCTTTCGCGAACACATCTGTTAATAGTCGTAACTAACTATAATGAAAAAAGATAACAAGCTTATGTTAAAGAAAAACATTAATGTGCTACTAAGCCTGTATTTCCTGTTTTTTACCTCTTTTAACACCTCGGCCGAGACAATTGAAATCGATTTCGTTTATGTTGGAGAAGAAGATCAAAGCGCCCTGCTTGGTGTGCAACAAGGGCTTTATGAAGCAAATCAGCAAGGCCAGTTCCTTGGGCAAAATTACAAACTGGATATTATCACCCCTGCTGCAGCGCTCAGTCATGACTACAGTCAATATATTGCTGTGCTAACGGCTGTTGATATAAATACATTCAATAAAATGAGTGATCATCTACCAGACACTGCTGTGTTTAATCTCATGCTTGATGATGACAGTTTGAGAAGAAGCTGTCTGGCGAACGCGCTACACACAATACCCAGCGCAAGCATGAAGTCTGATGCCGTTGCGCAATGGCATCAAAAGAAACCCGGTGCAAATGTAACAGCACAGGCATGGCATGGAGACTTTGTTAAATTTGCTGCCAGAGATTTGAATAAACGATTTAAAAAGAAACAAGGCCAAACGATGGATGATGACGCCTGGGCTGGTTGGGCCGCGGTAAAAATGACGTCTGACTCGGTTGCCAGAGAAAATATCAGTAATGCAAAACACATGCTTACTCATTTGAAAACAAATCTTTCTTTTGACGGGCAGAAAGGTAGTAATATGAATTTTCGTGAGACAGGCCAACTACGACAATTAATGATTCTTGTTGAAGATGGAAAAATTGTCGCCGAAGCGCCCGTCCGTGGTGTTGCCAGGCCCCCTACTCTTGATAGTCTGGGTCTTTTAAACTGTGATAAATAACAATAGATAACGAACATTTGAGGAGAGCATTAATGAAACATTATTTTCCAGCCAGAAAAATATCATGGCTTGTGTCATGGGCATTCTTGTGTGCTTTTACATCACAGGTGGTTTATGCAGAACCAACAGGTAGAATTTTTATCACCAATGAAAAAGGTAATACAGTCAGTGTCATCAACGGTCAAACACTTGAAGTCGAAGGTGAAATTGCGATTGGTGAACGCCCTCGTGGTATTGGTATTTCACCCGATGGCAGTGAAGTCTATGTTGCCGTCAGCGAAGAAAACCTTATTGCTGTATTCGATCCGAAGACGCTTGAAATCCTGCGTAAGTTCAAATCTGGTTCTGATCCAGAAACATTCGCGGTTCATCCCAATGGCAACATCTATATTTCCAATGAAGATGATGCGAAAGCGACCGTATACAACCCGAGGACTGGTGAGCTGATTGCAGAAATTCAGGTCGGACTAGAGCCAGAAGGCGTCGCCATCTCGCCAGATGGTAGCAAAGTCATCATCACCAGCGAATCAACAAATATGTTGCATGTGATTGCCGTGCCCGGGAATATCATTACCGATAATATTCTGGTGGGCTCACGTCCACGTGCCGCAGTATTCACGAAGAATAACAAGATTGCTTATGCCACCGCAGAAATTTCCGGTGAAATCGTCAAGATTGATATGGAAAATGCAAAGATTCTGAAACGGTCACAGCTAAAAGATCCGAAGAGCAAACCCAAGGATGTAATCCTGAGTAAAGACGAGAAACACATCTATGTTGCCGGGGGTCGCTCAAACAGTGTCTGGCTGATGGATGCGAACACACTGGAAGTCATCAAAGGTATTCCTGTAGGCAAACGTGTCTGGGGTCTGGCCATCACTAAAGATGGCCATCGTGTATTCACTACTGATGGTGTCAGTAGTACCGTATCTGTGATCGACACATCTACTAATGAAGTAATTAAAACGATTGCTGTGGGTAAATTCCCCTGGGGTGTCGTAATTGACGACTAATCTATACCCGAACCACCTGGAAATTGGATAAATATTGGTTCTTCTGGTCAAAATGAACCAGTATTTAACCAGAAGAACAACCAATCAACAGAACCACTTTTTGCTACATGATTGTAACTCTTTGTTTTAAATGTATATTTATTTTCTTCGAAAGCTGGCACAGGATCTGCATTGTAAACAGCAGTTCTAAGAAAAAATTTACATAAACTAGAAATATGAGGATAAATATCATGAAATGGGATACACCAGAATACAGCGACATTCGTTTCGGTTTTGAAGTAACAATGTACATCAACAACAAATAATTTTAATTATTTAAGTTGTTAAGAAAGGAACCTTACGGTTCCTTTTTTTTTGGCCAGGGATGGCCTTCAGGATTTTTGTTCCTGACAAATCCTAAGTACCTGCATCCATGCAGGCAATGCCGTGGTGCATATGGATGTGCGAGAACGGGGATGTCCATGGAAGGACTGTATGTCGCGGACGCATGGATGCGTAAGAGCGACGATAGCCACGGATGGCCTTCAGGATTTTTGCACTTCAAGGGTAGGCTTTGTACAGGATGTACTGTAGTCGAGTCAGGAACAGAGACCGAGAAAACGTATGGAACAGGTTTTCGAGCGGCGTCTTAGGGCTCGCCTACGGTTCTAATCACGCCTCTACAATCTTATAGCGTATCGCCAGACGTGCAATTTCAGCAACAGTCGACGCATTAAGTTTTGATTTAATCTGCGTACTGTAATTTGCGACTGTTTTATAACTTAATGAAAGCCGCTTAGAAATTTCACTGGTGTTCAGGCCTTCGGCCAGTAGACAAAATATCTCGAACTCCCGCGTTGATAAATCAGAAAACGGCGTGTCCTCGCCTTTGGCTTTTTTAAAGGCCAGTTGCTGAGCTATTTCTGAATCTATATGCGATTTCCCAGCAGCCAACTCCCTGATGGCATCAATCAATGCCTCCGGTGCACTACTCTTGGTAATGTAACCTCGCGCCCCTGCCTGCAAGGCTTGCTCAACAAAAATGGTACTTTCATGCATGCTGAATACCAGAACTTTGGCATCTGCATCTCTGGCCACAATTCTTCGAATTGCCTCCAGACCTCCTATACCTGGCATGGAAAGATCCATGACCACGACATCAGGGTTTGTATCGACGTATTGCTTACAGGCCTGTTCTCCTGATTCTGCCTCGGAAACAACTTCTATATCATCTGTGTTCTGTAACAACATCTGGTAGCCAGCACGAACAACGGCATGATCATCAACAAGTAAAACCCTGATTTTATTTGATGTGCCTGGATTTGTGTTTACCATAGTTTTTTCCTGTAATCACTGCTTTGCTACTCTCCAGAGCGGCAGCCTAGATAGAAACTGTAATTTCAACACCTTCATTGATGGCTGATTTTATTGTAAAAGAGCCTTTTAGTGACTCGACCCGCTCACGCATACCCAATAAACCCAGACCTCGTTGGTTTGTTTCATCAAAGCCTATACCATTATCCTTAATCAACAGCCTTACCCCGCAGGTATGTGCCGGGTCATTTTCTATCCTATTTAGGTGAACTGTAACATCCGTAGCCTGAGCATGTTTAACAATATTTGTAAGACTTTCCTGAATGACTCTATAAATGCTGATGTTAACTTCTTCCCCGAGTTCATCAAATTTACCTTTAAATTCAAAGTGACAAAACACATCTTCATGTCTTGAATTCCAGTCATCAATCATGTCCTGCAGTGCCAGGATAAGCCCAAACTCATCCAGTATTGCCGGTCTTAGTTGCCGCATCATTCTACGCGCCACTTCATACATTCGATCAGAAAATGTGCCAATTGTCCTGGCACTACTTTTGAGCATTTCACTATCTTGATGTTTGGTTTGCTCTATGGATGCCAGCACTGCCTTAATCGCCGTAATTGATTGACCAAACTCATCATGTAATTCCTGTGCCAGATTTCTCCGCTCGTCTTCCTGAATGGCGAGAGATTTTTGTGTTAACAATCTGTTTTCATCTCTACTTGTTTGCAGAACCTCTGCCATATTATTAAATTTTTCAGAAATCCTGGTGAATTCAGGGTAGTTAAATATGGGTAAGCGACGATGATATTCGCCTTGCTCAATCCCATCCAGGCCCTTCAGTATTGATTCAATCGGAGCAAGGCCACGACCTAAACTGATATATACAAGAATATTTGCCAGCACAGCAAATAAAACCAGCAGTCCAAGAACACCTTTTGGTTTCATTCCAGACCTCAGTGATTTCGTCGGAAGGATTGGCCCTGATAAGTATCACTGTATAAGCTGTTAACGATTCTCTGAATACACGCCTGTATTCCACGGGTTGTGGCTTGACCATTCGTATAAACCATTCGGGAGCTTGTGCATTGATTGTAGGAATGATTCTTACCGGTACCATGTTACCGATATTCCCGATTTTATATAATTCAATCTCAAGATGACGCGTGCTTTCCAGATTAGCAATGTTTTCCAGCACACTTTGCTGGATTTCAGATGTACTACTGGTAGTATTACTCATCAAGGCAATTTCAATTAATTGCAATGTTAGTTTCGAAACCGACTGCATCTCCTCTTTTACCGCCGTTCTGGCATTATTTACCACATAATAGCTGGCTGCGAGCAAAATAAACGCGAACAGCAGTGTAATCAGCATATTCAATCGAAAACGCAGACTCATTGTCTATACCCAAACCACTTGGAAATGCAGGCTTCAGAGTTTAGATAGGAAGTCAGAGCAAGGCGCAGCTCGCGATGAATGACTAGTCCTTCATAAGAGTTGTAACGCGGCACTGGATTTCTACCTGAGCTCCCGTAGGGCAAGACGAGAAGCAACCATCTTCTTCGTTATAAACCCTTGGACTAGAATGACTAGTCCTGCGGCTCTATGCCTCGAATATAGTTGCTTCATCGTCTTGCTGAAACCTACATTTCCAAGTAGTTTGGGTATATATCTCATGATCAGTTCGACCTTTGCTGTCATGTAATTGATAAATATGAATGTATTAAAACTTTGCATAATTAATCTATTAAAAAACTATTTATAGCAATAATATTCGATTGCATAATATACGCCAGTACAGATATGATCATGCAATTATTAACGATTAAGAAGGCTTAGGATATTTTCCTTATAAAACACATGAAATTTGCCCAACTATCATTTTTCCTGTTGATGTTTTTATCAAACATCAGCTTTGCTGAAAACAAGTTAAAAACAGCTGTCGAAGAGACACTTGAGACAAACACGCAATCCATAAAGTCGCAACAGAACATAGACGAGTATGCTGATGATACTAAAGATATGTTACATCAGTATCGAACCACGCTGCGCAAGATAGATAGTTTAAATACTTACAATGACCAGTTGGAAAAATTAACGGTAAAACAACTGGAAACTACCGACTCACTTTCTGCCCAGATAAACAGTATTGCAGAAACCAGACAGAACATCGTACCGCTACTATTACGAATGATTGAAGTTCTGGAAGAATTCATTTCACTTGATGCGCCATTTCTTCAGGAAGAGCGATTGGCCAGGATAGATTTAATCAAAACCATGATGGACAGGCCCGATGTTTCCCTGCCCGATAAATATCGTCGCATCATGGAAGCCTACCAGATAGAAATGGAATATGGTCGTACCATAGATACGATGACTGAGACAATAACAACTGGCAATACCCCTGTTACTGTAGAAGTCTTGCGAATCGGAAGGTTGTCTATTTTTTATCAAACGCTCGATGGTAAGGAAAGTGGCTACTGGGACAAACAGGAAAGACAATGGCGCCCTTTGGCCAATGATTACAATCGCTCGATTGCCAAGGGAATTCTAATAGCCAAGAAACAGGCACCGCCTGATTTGATAAAACTTCCTATTACTGCCCCGGAACAAATCATTATGGAAGAAATCACCATGGAAGAAAACAAATGACCAGAAGAAATCAAATACAAAACATAATCATTTGTTTAATCTGCTTGTCTATTTCTTCTGTGGTCAACGCGGAGCCATCCAGAAGCCTGGATGAACTTCTGGAAAAAGTTCGTCAAGAGAACGCCCTGGAAAAGAAAGAAAATATCGAACGCGAAGAAATTTTCAAACAGGCAAAAGAAGAACAGGAACAATTATTAAAAGAAGCTCTTGCCATCCTTAAAAAACAAGAGAAACGCGGAAGCAACCTCAGGCGTACGTATAACCTGTATGAAAATCAAATTGCCAAACAAACTGATATGCTCGAAAGTCGTTCAGGTTCACTGGCAGAGTTGCATGGTGTGGTCAGACAAATTGCAGGAGATGTTGACTCTGTCATTGACACCTCATTTGTATCAGCGCAAAAACCTGGTCGAGATGAGATCACTGACGCATTGGCTTCCAGTAAAAAATTACCTGAAATCAGGGAGCTTGAGCAACTATGGCTCCTGGTTCTGGATGAAATAGTAGAATCCGGAAAGGTGGTTCGTTTCAATACCGTGTTTATCAACAGTAATGGCGAGGAAGTAAATCAACCGGTCACTCGTATCGGTACCTTCAGCGCAGTTTCAAATGGTCGCTTCCTGAGATATCTCCCCGACTCGGAAAAACTGGTTGAGCCGGCCAGGCAACCCTCCCATCGCTTTCAGTCAATGGCTATTGACCTTGAACAATCTCAGTCAGGCATCATGCCTTTTCCGCTTGACCCAACCAGAGGAGCAATGCTTGCCTTGCTGGTCCAGGTACCTGATTTAATCACGCGCATCAAACAAGGTGGTATCGTCGGTATGATAATCATTTTCCTGGCATTGGTTGGTGTGATTATCGCCCTGGAACGTTTTTATATTTTATCTGCCATCGATCGTAAAGTTGTATCGCAAATGCAGGACAAACAGCCAGGTGAAAATCCACTCGGCCGCATCATGAAGATTTTCATGGACAATCCGGACATCGATTCAGATACACTTGGCCTGAAACTTGACGAAGCTATCCTCAAAGAACTGCCTCCGTTACGACGTGGCCTGGGGACATTGTCTCTGCTGGCGGCGATTGCTCCATTGCTGGGACTATTGGGGACGGTAACTGGTATTATAGATACCTTCCAGTCGATCACACTGTTTGGAACAGGTGATCCCAGAGTCATGTCTGGAGGGATTTCCCAGGCACTGGTGACGACAGTAATGGGACTGGTTGCGGCGATACCTTTATTACTTCTACACAGCTTTCTTTCAACAAAGAGTAATCGTTTAATTCATATTCTTGATGAAAAGAGCGCCGCCTTTGTAGCTCAACTCGCTGAATCGCATAAATCATGAATGACATCATAGAAAAATTTATTGAATTCTTTGAGAGCGGTGGTCCGGTTCTGATAGTTATATTAATCACATCAATTTTATTATGGTCATTGATCATTGAACGTTATTACTACTATTTCAGGGTCTATCCAGAAAAACTGTCAACCATCATTACGCAATGGACCAGCAGGACTGATCATACATCATGGTATGCATTACGTATTAGAGACGGCTTACTTGCCGATATTTCCATTACCCTGAAACAATATCTGATCCCTATCCAGACATTTACCTCCGTGCTTCCGCTATTGGGGCTGCTTGGAACAGTAACAGGCATGATAGCCATTTTTGATGTATTAAACGTCTTTGGAAACGGAAATACACGCGGCATGGCATCAGGTATTTCACGCGCACTGTTGCCTACAACAGCAGGACTGGTAACATCCATGGCAGGTTTATATTTCAGTTCCGATCTGGATAGGCGCGCCAAATTACAGGCTGAAAAAGCACAAGACTTACTTGAATTCTAAATCACATGCGCCACAGTCATACAGAACAGGAAACTACAGCAGCAAATGTAAATCTGACACCATTAATTGATATGGTGTTTATTTTACTGATCTTTTTCATGGTCACAGCCTCGTTTACCAAAGAATCAGGCATTGAAGTTGACAGACCTACTGCGCAAACCACTATCCGCCAGGAACAGGCAAGTCTGATTATTTCGATAAACAAAGAAGGCGAAATCTGGATCGATAATAAACATGTAGATATTCGTTCAATCCGTGCGCATATAGAACAATTACATGCACAAAACCCGGAAGGTACTGTCATTATTATGGCAGATAAAAATGCACTGACCGGTACTACAGTAAGCGTACTGGATCAAGTCAGGTTGTCAGGTGTGAGTAATGTCGCAATTTCTGCTACCAAGAAATAAATTATTCAGTAGTAAACTACCACTGATATTCATTACTGCATGTGCAGTCAATGCCCTGATTTTTTTTCTTATTCTGCAAATGGTTTCCCATGAACATAAACCACTAAACAAGATTGATTCTACCAATTTTCTTGATTTTATTCATTTCAGAGAGAAAGCGAAAATAGAAGAACGCAAGATTGAAGAAAAAAAACAGGAACTACCTGAGGAGGAAGAAAAATTACCACCGCCTGATCTTCCACAACCAGACATTCAGAAACCAGTAAAAAAACAGATGGATTTACCAACACCTGATATCAATGTACCCCTGTCTATTCATGGCCTGCCTTATATTGGGGATTTCCTTAAATCAGCTGCACCGAAACCGGTAGCACCCACTACTCCGGTTATCGCGACAAACCTGGTTCCGACACTGAAAACCAAACCATCTTATCCACCCAGAGCACTTCGTTCAGGTGTTGAGGGTGTGGTAACCGTTGAATTTACCATTGCTGTTGATGGCTCAGTCAAAGATCCAGTAATTATCAAATCAAACCCACCAAAGATATTTGATCGTTCTGTACTAAAAGCAATCAAAAAATGGAAATTTAATCCCGAAACTGTCGATGGCAAGACAGTTGAGAAACGTGCTCGGCAGGATGTTCATTTTAAACTACAAAAATAAAAAAAATGAATAAATCGCGCATATTTTTAATTTTCTTATTTCTCTGTATCTCCTGTCTGGTTCAGGCCAAAGAGGAAGACACACGATATCTGCTTTCTAAAAAGACCTATGATCTGCTCAATGTTGCCAGAGTAGCAATGGATGAAAATAATTATCACATCGCGATTCAAAAACTTAATTTATATTTAAACAAGGAAGAAATAAAGGCCTATGACAAAGCAGTGATTAATCAGACACTCGGCTACGCCTATAATGCACAGGAAGATTACAAGCGCTCTATAGAATCGTTTGTGAAATCAGTCAGGTCAGATGCCCTGCCTGACAGGGTAAGGCATGAGCTCACATACATAATCGCCCAGTTATATATACACTCGGAAAAATATGCAGAAGGTTTGAGTAATCTCGATAAATGGTTCGAGAAGGAAGCAAACCCTTCAGCAGATGCACACCTGCTGGCGGCAAGTGCTTATTACCAGATTAATCAATTCAAGAAGCTGATACCACACGCGAAAACAGCGATAGAAAAATCTGCTACCCCGCAACAGTCATGGTATGAGTTGCTCATCGCCGGGTATTATGAAACAAAAAGGTTTCGTGAGGCGGCCTTGTTACTGGAAACAATGATCAATAAATATCCTGATAATGATAGTTACTGGTTACAACTCATCGCTGTTTATCAGCAAAGCAATCAGGAAAAAAAGGCCCTGGCAATCTCAGAACTTGCCTACGAAAAAGGCATCCTCAAAAGTGAGGACATCATCCAGCTGGCACAGACATATCTATATCTTCAACTACCACTGGAAGCCGCTGAGATCCTCGAATCGGAAATTAATAATGGAACAATTGATCCTTCAAAGGCAAATATTGAATTACTTTCAAGCAGTTGGCTACTCGCACATGATGAAGAAAAAGCAGCATTCATACTAGAACAGTATGTTTCAAAGATTAACGATATTACCCTGCATTTCAAACTTGCACATATCTATGTTGATCTCGAAAACTGGGATAAAGCAGAACAGACACTGGAAACTGTAGTTACTGATAAAAATATTACAACTCAAGCAAAGATTGAAGCCACTGCCTGGTTGCTACTTGGGATATCGTCTTACCACAGAGAAAATACGGTTCGTTCAAAACAAGCACTGAACAAGGCACTGGCTTTCAAGGAAACAAGAGACCATGCAAGATGGTGGCTAAATCAGATTGAAGAAGATACATCTAACGAGCAAAGTAATAATAGCTGAACCTGAATTCATTTTTGCCAGACTATTATTAGCTAGACTATTGAATGATAAATTCTATTTTTCCAAAGGCGTCAATGCCTGTATTAGTTCATTAGCTGACGAATATCTATCAGCGGGGTCTTTTGCCATCAGGTTATCAATAACCTCCTGAAATCTATTTAGTCCTTCAGGTAACCTGGGGATTTCTTCATTTATATGTTTAAATATCAATGCAGCCGGGGTGGGTGCTGTAAAAGGCTTCTCCCTTATCAATAACTCATAGAGCATTACACCAGCACTGTACAAATCTGTACGTCTATCAATGCTCAAACCCTCGCCCTGCTCCGGACTCATATAATGAGGTGTACCCATGATTTGACCCATTGTTGTCAGGTTAAGATCTGCATCCATTTTTTTAGAAATACCAAAATCGGCTAATGCCAGGCTATCATCACCACGAAACATAATGTTTGCAGGTTTTAAATCCCTGTGTATAACACCAGCGTTATGAATTGCACTAAGCCCATAAGCAATATGGATCATATATGTCGCTGCCAGTTCAGGAGGAATATTCATCTCCAGCCGCTGTTTCAGATCCCCACGAGAGAAAAATTCCATAGCAATAAAACCATAATCATCGGTTAAGCCATGCTCAAATATCTTTACAACAAATGGCGAATTCAGCGCCGAGATTAATTCAGCTTCCTGCACAAACCTTTCAATTGTTGCATGTCCCGGGGAATTTTTTATATCCAGAACTTTTAGTACCAGTGATTGATTGTCTTTGTCACGCTCTGCCAAATATACCTTTGACATTGCCCCCTGACCTATCTTGCGAACAATTTTATAGCCAAGAGCCAAGCCCATCCTCCGCGAGCAAATCACCTTCCTTTTGATGAATCTTTTCAAGGATATGTGTCGCACTATTGATTTCTTCTTGTTGCTTGGCAATACTTTCAGAAGCAAATTCAATAGCTTCTTTAATCACATCAGCCAATCGTTTGGGCGTAATATCTACTTTATTAATATAATCTGCAGCACCCAGTTTTATTGCTTTTACAGCAATATATTCATCGCCTTCTGCCGTCAAAATAATTGTTGGGAGGGGAAACCTTTTTTCTGTTTAAACTGTTTCAACCAGTCAAAACCATCCTCCTCACCACCAAGATTATAATCAAGCAATAAAATGTCATATTCTGACCACGGATAATCATCCGCAGGTTTACCAAGTTCCTCTACTGCGTATTCAACCGGCTCGGCATCATCCATTGTTTTGGCAAGATACAGGCGCACCAGGGCCCTGAAATCTTTCGAATCATCTATAATAAGTATTTTCATCTTTCGTACTATGCTATTTCTCCATGCGACAGAATATCGTATTGTCTGCCACAAATCTAATAAGGCCTTTTGAATGGATCAATTGAAAGATCAGGAATTTCTTCTCCCGAATCCCTGTTAATCTCGCGAATAAGCCACTCGAGCCTGTCATTGCCCCAATAAGCTGAATCCTTGTACACAAAAAATGGCACCCCGAATACACCAGCATGCTTTGCAGCAGACATACCCTGTAATAGTTTCTTTTTGTACTTTCTAATGCCAGGAGCATCAATTAGCGCCTGATCATCAAGTCCATTCGCTGCCGCCAGGCCACGTAAAATTTCTTCGTCAGCTATATCCTTACCTTGCAGAAATCTTGCATTATATAAAGCCAGACTAAAAGGCAGCCCTTTGCCCTGCTCCTCAGCATAAATATAAGCTGTATGAGCGATTAGCCAGTCTGTATCAAACGGATCTGGCCATTTGATATCAAGCCCGTAAGCAGTTGTTATTCTGACAATATCCTTTGCTATATATTTTACCTTCTCCCGGTTAGACAGCATAACATCATCTTTACCTTTTGCCGGGAACACGGGAATCATCTGAACCTCAACAGCTAATTCATCCTTAAGTAAATTGAGCCGATACAATGCCAACCACGAATAAGGACTACGGAAACTGAAATAAAATTCTAACTTGTCAGACATAAATTATTCTTCAACTAAAACCGTCTTGAATTTTCCGAATTTCAACATCACGGTCGGCATTATTAATAAATTAAGTATTGTTGATGAAGCCATGCCACCAATAATAATACTTGCCATAGGGCCCATAATCTCCCTGCCAGCATTATCACTATCAAAGGCAATGGGCAACATTGCCAGTGCAGTCACTAAGGCTGTCATCAAAATAGATGGAAGTCGCTCATTGGCTCCTTTTATCGCCGTATTTATGTCCCAGACCAATTTATCAACTTCCACAAGATATTGGTAGTGAGACACCAGCATAATCGAGTTTCTGACTGTAATACCGAACAAAGTCACAAAACCCACCATTGAACCTACCGAGATTAAATCTCCCGTTAATACCACTGCAAAAACACCGCCAACCAGGGCAAATGGAATATTAAGTAACATCAATAGCATGTTCCTGAAACTACCGATGGCGATATAGATCAATAGCAGCACACCGATCCCGGACAATAATGAATACAGGATTAATTGTTCTCGTGCCTGTGTTCTTTCAAGTAATGCCCCGGTAAATTCAGGGTAGGTTCCTGTCGGAAAATCGATCTCTGTAATTACACGTTGTTTTAATTCATTCATTAATGACTCAAGATCTGAATCTTCAACATGTGCTGTAACTGATTGAACGCGCTGTGCACCATGATGCAAAATATTATATCGTCCTCCTGTTTGTCGAATATCGGCAATATCCTCCAATGCGATAATACTTCCTTCAGGAGTTCGAAGAGGAAGCTTGCGTACGTCCTCCGGTTTACGCCGCTTTTCTTCCCTGGATATTACAGTGACATCAAAGACTCTATTGCCTTTATTGATCCTGCCCACTGTCTCCCCTTCGAAGGCGACCTGAACGGAACGCATGACCTCATCTGGTTGTAAGCCCCATTGCGCCAAACGATCCATTTTCAATCTCACCTGGAGTAATGGTGTTCCTGGTGGAGAACGTAATTGAATATCTGATGCCATAGGAATACTACGCAAAATTTCTGCAATGGATTGCGCCAGACTATCCAACTGCTTGAGATCTTTTCCATAAACATTGACCACTACGGGCGATTGATAACCGGAGATTGTTTCGTCTATTCGTTCCGACAGAAAATTATGCACCTCGAATAATATTCCGGGCGTCTCACTCATTGTTTCTCGTAACTGATCGAGGACACGCTGCTGTTCTTTACCTGATAGAGGCTCCAGATCTACTTCAAACTCACTGTAATGACTGCCAAATGTATCTGCCCCACGTTCTGCTCTGCCTGCCCATTGTGAGACAGAACGTACCCCCGGTATTTGCAGAAAGTTCCTGGTTAACCCATTGCCCATGCGTATAGACTCTTGCAGCGAAGTCCCGGGTAATGCTGAGGTATGAACTATATAATGGCCCTCCCGAAGTTGAGGCAAAAATTGTCCGCCCAATGTCGGAACGATAGATAAGCCAAGCACACAAAACATCAAGGTCGCAGATATTGTCAGTATTGGTGCCTGGCTGGATAATACAAGAAGATAATCATAAGCAGGTTTAATAAACCGTATCAGTGGTGGATCCCTGTCTGACAATTTTGCCTTTTCTAATAACAGGTAACACAGGGCGGGAGTTACGGTCAGTGCAACGACCAATGACATCATAATTGCGAGGATATAAGAAAGGCCCAGCGGGGCAAATAAACGCCCTGCCAGCCCGCCTAAAGTTAATAGTGGAACAAAAACAAGCGCGACAATAAATGTAGCATAAACAACTGACCCCCTGACTTCCATGGAGGCATCAAAAACAACTTCCGTAACAGTTCTTGGTTTAGTCAACAGCCTGTTTTGTCTGAGCCGTCTAAAGATATTTTCCGTATCAATAATGGCATCGTCTACAACTTCACCTAAAGCAATAGCCAAGCCACCTAACACCATCACATTCAGGTTTATTCCTAACTGCAGCAAAACCATCACAGCACTCAACAAAGATAATGGAATTGCGATGGCAGATATAAATGCGGTGCGTAAATTAAATAGAAATAAACATAAAATCACAATAACGAACAGTCCGCCTATCAACAGGTGTTCAGTAATGTTTCCCAGAGAAGTTTCTATATAATTTGCCGGCCTGAATAAATCAGGGGTCAAAATAATGCCCTGCCTCTGGAATACATCTTCAAATTCTTTTAATGCAATTTCCGCATCCCTGGACACTGTTAACGTGTTTGCACCATATTGACCGATGACCATCATCACGACCGCAGGTTCTGTCATAATTGTTGCCGCACTGAAAGGTGGTTCTGCCGCCATTTTTATCTCTGCGACATCCCCCAGATAAATATTTACGCCACGTTCCCGTTTCAGAACGACCTTTGCAAGACTGGTTTCATCTACAGGATAACCTGATAAAGACAGGGTGATGCGTTGGTTACTATTTTCTATGAACCCGGTACCACGTATACCTGTTGCCTGTCTGGCGGCAAGCGCCACATCATTCACACCCAAACCAAATTGGTGTAATTTTTCAGTATCAATCTGTATTTGCAGCTGTCTGACATCACCACCAAAAACATTGACATCGGCAATACCAGGAACACTTAATAATCTTGGCACAATCGTCCAGTCTGCAATTTCCCGCAACTCCATCAAACTACGCTGCTTACTGGTAATACCAATGGTGAGAATTGTTGCTGATGAAGACGCAAGTGGTGCAATAACAGGTTGGCTTATCCCCTGAGGTAATTTGTCACTGATCCCGACAAGTCGTTCCGAGATTAACTGCCGATTCTGATAGACATCACTATCTTCAGAAAAAATAACGGTAACGATAGATAGTCCCTGTATCGATTCGGAACGCATATAATCAAGATTGATTAAACCACCTATGGCATTTTCAACTTGTTGAGTGACCAGAATTTCAACTTGCTCTGATGATAAGCCGGGCGATTCTGTCTGGATAATGACCGACTTGGGTGAAAACTCGGGAAAAATATCCAGGCCAGCATTTGATACCTGATATGAACCATAGGCGAGCAACAACAATGCCAGAGTAATAATAACCCCTCGAAAACGAATGGAAAATCTGACAAATGAAGCAAGCATGATATTTGTTTAAGATTAAGTTCTAGGGATTATCATCTTCATCGGGGATTGACCAACGATACTCCTCAGCAAGCAACATCTGTGCACCACTGGTCACAACTTTATCTCCCACTTCCAGTCCCTCTGCCACAAATATCCCTTCATCCAGTTCGACAGGGTTGTTGATTACGTGCTTGATAAATAATTCTTCACTATCCCTGGTATAGACCCAGGGTTTGCCACTTGACCAGACTACAGCCGACTCTGGAACAAACACACCTGAAATGGATTCAGAAGTTTGAGGCACCCAAACATGCACATGCATACCAGCCCGATATTTATCCAGGGATGCATCTGCCAAGAAATAATAAGTCTCACCCTGCAACATCGAATCTGACTCAATTGCGGGAGAAATATAGACAGCCTTTTGCGCCAAAGAACGATTCCCGTTCCTTCCTATATAAACATATTCAGTCTGATCCGGAAGCGTATCGTTTGCTCTAAGTGATACGGTCACGATTACATTTTTGCCTGAAAGTAATTGTTCAAAAGCATCTGTGTCATTATCAATTACCCAGGCTGTTAATACCGAACCCCATGCCTGTTCGGCTTCTGTACGCACATCAGTCAGTTCACTGTTGAGTGTCTTTAATTTTGCCTGCTGAGTAATCGATTCTGCTTCGACCTCCTGTAATTGTCTGGTGGATATATTTGCGGCCTCTCTATGCAAAATCTGTAAACGTTTCAGCTTCTTGTTCGCAGCCGTAAGTTCGGACAAAACAACATTCTTCTGGCCTCTTATTTTGTTTAGATTTGTGTGTAGTTCAACCAGACCATTAATATTGAATATTCGCCCAAAAGCATCAAACTCTTCACGGACCTCCATAGCTTCCAGTTTCTGAGTCTTGATACCACTTTGTTCTTGCAATGCTATACCCAGCCGAATTGCGTGCTGCCCTTTCACCTTGACCATTCTGGAAGGGATATCATCATCGTCATCTATTCCCAACTCAGTTTCATCAGACTCACCACCTTCATTTTTAAACGATGAATAGGTCAAAATGCCCATACTCACGATCAGGAGGAGTAAAATAATTTTAAAAATAATATTCATGTTTATTCATCAGTTATTTTATTCAATACGGTCAGGCTCTTTATGATCTGTACACTATCAAACTCACCTTGCAAGGGAGTTTGAATCAAGGCCTCAAGGTCTGCCAGACTTTTATTTAGAGAAACACGAATTTCGAAGTGTGCACGTTCTGCGCGTAGTGTCTCCAGTTGATTTCTTAACAAGTCCAGCTTGCCTGTATACCCGGAATCATATTGTTTCTGATAAATGTTTTCTCTGTCTTTCAGCTCATTCACCAAGGCCTCAGCTTGATGCAACGAATCCATCAGAGCGATATAACGATGCCGCTTCTTTGCAAGCTCATGAATTAAATTTGACTGTAAAACCTGAAATTGTTTTTGTAGTAAATGACGTTTTGCCAATGCCTCATTTATCTGCGCTTCGTTATGATGAAACAGAGGCAATACCCAAGAGGTCGCTAATGCCCATATTTTGTCATCCTGATCAAAAATAAATCCGGGTGATAAAGTAATATCAGGATACTGTCTTTCTATTTCCAGCCTCAACGCTGCCTCATGAGCCTGGTACACAAACATGGCCTGTTTGATATCATATCTTTCATGCAAAGCCATATTCTGTATGGTCAATTGCGATATATCTTCAATCCCTGGCAATGCCCTATCGTCAGACAATATAAATTCCTGCGAAGACATTTTTTCAGGTGATAATCCAACCAAGGCTAGTAATTCATAGTAATCATCCGAAACCACAACCTGATGGTGACTGCTTCCTAACTTTAAGCGCTGCATTTCCAGACGCGTATTACTCACTTCAAAATAACTTGATTCCCCGAGCTCATGTTGCCTGTGAAGTATTACGTGACTGTCTTCGAGTAATTTTGATTCGTTCTTGATAAAGTCACTCAATATTAGCGCTGAGGTATATTTTATCCAGGCCAGTTTTAGTTCCGATCTTAAGTCCCAGACTGATTCACTCACGCCAACCAGGGCAGCCTGAATTTCAGCCTGTGCCCTGTCCTGTTTCGCCCGTCGTTTTGCAGGACGTTCAAATATAAAATCAAAAAGTATTCCTATCGTCCAGGGAGATACTCCGTCGCTGGTATCACTATGATGTTCCAGTGGAACGCCTATCACGGGGTTTTCTCTCTGTAACAAAAGCAATGCTTGCGCTTCGCTCAAATCGAATTCAGCAAATTCAGCTTCCATTTGCGGATTGAAATATAGAGCGGCAAGCGTAATTTCTTCAAAACTCCATTGTTTGACAGGCCATTGAGCGATGCCATTCTCATGCATGAAGTCTATGAAATCTGGTTCATTGACATCCCTTGAAACTATATTGTTAATTATTTCATTGGTCTCTATCGGTGCTGGCTCGTATTCTTGATAGGCACACGAGCTCATGCCTGACACAAGCACAGCCACCAGTATATTTTTGACTAAACCCCTTGAATTCACTTTAGGTTTGCTATTTTTTTCTACTAAAAACATGTAATTACATTACAATCTTAAGAACCGCTTTATACTAACATTATATGAAATATTCCCATAATTCCCCTTTCCAGGTTATTTTACCCATCAAGACAAATACTACTTGAGTGCCTTTGATATTCATTCCCATGGTTATAATCATTGCATGCCAACATTCACACATCTAAAACCACTCCTCATCTTTACTCTAATCACTGTTTCAACTGCCGTCTGCTCAGAGACCCTTGAACAGATTTGTCAGGAATACCGACAGGATCCAGTAGAGCTCATTTCGCCTGCTGAAAATCAAAAAGAAAGCCAGGGTGATGAGTTCTCAAGCGGATTGTTATGGAAAATAGAAACGCCAGCCGGTCAGTCAAATTATCTTTTTGGCACCATGCATTCGCAGGATCGTGCTGTGTCACGATTTCCGCCTGATGTTAGATTGGCATTGGCACAAAGTCAGCCGTTCATCATTGAAAGTGTACTTACAGAAGAATCAAACAAGGTATTTTTCGATTCAATATTCTTCAAAGATGGAGAACTTCTTTCGGATATGATCTCCCCGCCCATCTATCATTATCTTCAGGAAGTGTTGCCTGATTACGGTGTGCCCGTTGAAAAAATACCAAACCTTAAACCCTGGGCCGCTTTCACGCTGATGGGAAGACCCAAACCAGTGAACGCCAAAACACTGGATATGGTATTGATAGATACAGCCAGGTCACTCAATAAAACAATCATCAGTCTGGAAAACATGAAGGAACTGATCGAGCCTATGCAAAATCTCAGTCCAGACGATCAGGTATTGTTATTCTGAATGATACGGTTTGCAATCATGGACAGATTATTAAGGACAGCTGGGAACTGGTACAACTCTACCTTGCACGTGATTTGGCTGGAATGATGGCATTTAATAATCAGGCACACTTTGATGAAGATGTATTTGACCGCTACATACAAGGGATCCTTTATGACCGAAACGAAAGGATGCTGGAAAGAATTATTCCCTACCTTAACGATGGCTCTGCCTTCATAGCAGTGGGGGCATTACATCTGGCTGGGGAAAAGGGATTGCTGCAACTACTGAAAAATAAAAACTATAAAATCACCAGGATTTATTAGTTATTCGACGATCAGACAACTTACTCAGCGAGGGTAACATATAATATTCCCATCATATGGTTTGGACGCTGGCGTTATCTGCAAATTATTATTTTCATCATAAAATCGACGGAAAATCTCATAACCGTTGTCAGACAAAAACTTCCATAGCTGTTCAGGTGTGTCTTCAGCTCTTTCCATGTAGAGTCGATTTACTTCAAGTGTCAAAATCGGATGCCATTTTTGTATTATTGACTTTGCCCCAAGTAATAATTGCATCTCCCAGCCTTCAATGTCTACTTTAATGAAATTGATTTTTTCCAGGTTCTCATTTTCGGCAAAGGTATCAAGCATGATTATTTCAATTATTTCGGATATCGTGGCTCTCACATCCTGCGTATTGTTGCCTATATGACTTAGTCCAAAACCCAGACTACCAGATTGCTTAAGCGGTATATTAAGATTTTCTTTTTTGTGTTGTTTGCCCAGACCTTTATTTACATGGGTAACATTTTTTAATCTATGTAGACGAATGACTTTCTTCAGGATCGAGCTGGCATAACCACCTGGTTCAAATGCATAGACATGTCCCTCTGGGACAAGGGCTGAAAACAGTTTAGTAAACTGGCCAGCATGCGCACCGACATCAATAATGATCGAATCACTTTTCAGGCACTCATTGAGTATCGGTAAATATTCCCGATGATGATGCCTAGTCAGTGCTTTGAATAGATGCGCGAGATAGGTCAGCTTTCCATGCATGGAAAGCTGTGATACGACAGTTCCCATAAATTATTGCTTATTTTTGTTCTCAGAAAATGTATCCAGTTGTTCCTGGCTGGCCTCTTTCTGAAATTTATCTTTCCACTCCGCATATGGCATGCCATAAATAATCTCTCTGGCTTCCTCATAATCCATCGCTATCCCCCGCTCTTCGGCAGCTGCCAAATACCATTTAGACAGACAATTTCTACAAAACCCGGCCAGATTCATTAAATCGATGTTCTGCACCTCTGTTTTTTCCCGCAAAAATCCTACCAGATGCCTGAAAGCAGCAGCTTCTAGTTCTGTTTGTGTGTTTTCATTCATTTTCATTTTTACCTTGTTATTTGGTCTATTCGTTATAACTGTGAGTTAATAACCGTTATTATATCGGCCCTTCAGGAACTATATCGAAAATATACAGGAATTGTCCCTAAATGAGCGCAGATAAAGATCTTCACCATATTGTCATTGTCGGCGGTGGTGCCGGCGGACTGGAGCTGGCAACTAAACTCGGAAATAAACTGGGTAAAAAGAAAAAGGCTGCAATCACCCTCATTGATTGTACTTTGACACATTTATGGAAACCCTTGTTACACGAAGTTGCTGCCGGGTCGCTGAACTCCTACGAAGATGAAGTAGGCTATCTTGGCCAGGGTCACTGGCACCATTTCCGTTTCCGCCTGGGGAGAATGGATCGCCTGGATCGTAAAAAACAGGAAGTCAGTCTTGCGCCTACCCTGGATGACGATGGCAATGAATATATTCCACGTCGAACCTTTCATTACGATACCCTGATAATTGCCGTTGGTAGTACCACCAATGATTTTGGTATCCCGGGTGTTCTAGAACATTGCATGTTTCTGGACACGCGAAAGGAAGCCGATCACTTCCATCAGTATCTGTTCAGAAGTTTTTACACCGCCCATGCACAGAAAGAACCTCAGCGCGAGGGACAATTACATATCGCTATTGCGGGCGCCGGTGCGACAGGTGTTGAATTATCTGCAGAATTGCATGAATCAGCCAAGCAACTGGCTGAATTTGGTCTGGATCAGGTTATACCTGAGACCGATGTTAAAATTACGATTGTCGAGGCATCTGATCGTATTCTGCCTGCCCTGCCGCCCAGACTGTCCGAAAAAGCACGTAAAGCACTTGAAGGACTCAATGTTGAAACATGCACAAATACACGGATCACTGAAGCCACTGCCGACGGATTTAAAACTGAAAATGGTAAATTAATTCCCGCAGAAATCAAGGTCTGGGCTGCCGGCATCAAGGCACCAGATTTTCTCAAGAATATTGATGGGCTTGAAACAAACCATATTAATCAACTTGTAGTAAAACAGACATTACAAACAACACTGGATGAAAATATTTTCGCTTTTGGTGATTGTGCTGCTTGCCCCCTGATAACTAATTCAGACCCCGATGGCGCGGAAAAAACTGTCCCTCCCAGGGCACAGGCGGCAAATCAACAGTCCACCATGCTGGTCAAGACCATGCGTAAACGTATAAAAGGAGATGTTTCCCTGCCAGAATATAAGTATGTTGATTATGGCTCTTTAGTAAACATCAGTAGTTATACGACCGTGGGTAATTTAATGGGCAATCTTTCTAAATTATCAGGCTCTGTGATGATTGAAGGGATTATCGCGCGTCTGGTTTATATATCGCTTTACAAGATGCACCAGATGGCATTGCATGGTCCTATCAGAATGGGTTTGACTACCCTGGCTAATGTTTTTACGCGGAAGGCCAAACCAAGAATGAAATTACATTAATGAAACTTCATTGGAAATAAGGATCAGGGACTTCTAAACAAGAAGTCCCTGACAATCAAGACTAGCCACCGAACATCTTTTTCAGATTATCAAAACCAGCCTGGTATATGCCAGCAATAACATCCATTGCTTCATTTTCTGCCGTACCTTCAGCCTCAAATTCACTGGACCACTCTACTGTAGTATTACCTTCACCATCATCTTTTACACGGATTGTTGCCTCATAATTTTTGACGGGTAATGGACTATCAATAATTGAATATGTGTATACGCGTTCCTTATCATCAACCCTTACCAGTTTTTCTACAATCGTACCTCCACCAGCCAGACTCAGACGACGCATACTGCCCTCTTCTTCCAGTTCGCTCTTTTCAATTGCTGGATGCCAATCGGGCAATGTATTAAAACCACCAATCAATTTCCAGACATCATCGGGCGCAACATTTAAATTGGTTTTCATATCAACTTTAGCCATTTAGATTCTCCTCTAGCAATTGTTACTCATTTTTGACAATACTGAATAATAGACAAGATCACTATAAATTGTATTTTTTCATCCTGTATCTCAGTGCCATTCGGGTGATATCAAGTTCTCTGGCTGCCCTGGATACATTGCCATTGGCTTTATCCAGGGCCTGGGTAATAAGTGTGTATTCTGCTGATTCCAGGGTCATATCCTCGATATTTGAGTCCCCCGCCTGTGATTGCCCCGTACTACCCGACACCATTCGATTTGTCAGGCCCAGGGCCCCTGAAGATAGCTCCCCACCACTGTTTAACAAAACTGCTCTTTCTATTAAATGTTTCATCTCACGCACATTACCTGGCCATGAGTACTCCATTAGTGTTTGTTCTGCTTCGTCACTCAGACTGACATTTTCAAAGCCATAACGTCGGGCGGTTTGTTCGGAAAAATATCTTGCCAGGATAATGATATCGTTACCCCGTGTTTTTAATGGTGGCATTTCTATACTTAAGACATTCAGCCGATAATATAAATCTGATCTGAACTCTCCTTTTTCAACCAGGTCTTCAATATCCCTGTTGGTTGCAGCTATGAACCATGCCCTGACAGGCAATTCCTTGGTTGTACCAACACGGCGCATCAGTCTTCTTTCCAATACCGCCAGCAACTTGGATTGTAAATCCAGTGGCAGCTCTCCGATTTCATCCATAAACAAGGTACCATCTTCGGCAGCTTCTATAAGGCCAGTCCTTGCTGCATATGCATTTGTAAATGCGCCTTTTTCGTGACCAAACAACTCTGCCTCGATTAAATCTTTCGGTAATGATGCACAATCTATTTGCACAAAAGGTTTATCACTGAGTGCTGCACTCGCATGCAATAATCTTGCAACAACATCTTTACCCGTGCCTGTCTCACCAAGAATCAAAACTGTCGGGGGCACCGTATTTGATGCATGTGTCAGGCGCGCTATTTGTTCAATTTGTTGTTTAACCGAGATTATTTCTGGACACTCACCCATAAATTCAACTGTTTCAGATGCATTACGCTCTCGTTTACTTGAATAAGTCAGTTTTGTTTCAAGTTCATTTTTATCCAGTACTTTTTCAACATTGATTAACAGCTCATCCAGATCCACTGGCTTTTTCAGATAATCTGATGCGCCCAGCTTCATAGCAGAAACGGCGTCTTCAAGTTCGCCATAGGCAGACATCACCAGAACAGCCGTATTCGAGTCATTTCCATTTTTTATGGATTCGAGAAAATCCAGACCTGAGCCATCGGGCAAGCGCATATCAAGTAAAACCAGATCCGGGGACTGTGACTCAAACTTTTCTCTTGCTGTGCTCAGATCCCCGGCTATTTCGCTTTTATAGCCGGCCCTTTGCAACTGTTTTTTCACTGCCTTTGCAAATACAATCTCATCTTCCACGATTAGCACCTGTTTCTCTAAGGTTGGTACTTCCATTGCAGCTATTGTTGGTTCAGTTTCATTCTTCTTCATCATTCTCTTCAATCACCCTGATTGGTGCTGTAATTGTTACGGTTGTACCTGTTTGCTCTGCATCTTTCTCAACAGAGTCAAACCGAAGTTTCCAACCATGTTTCTGGCAAATTTTAAAAGCAATAGGAATACCTAACCCAGTACCAAAACTTTTTGTACTTGGGCCCGGTGTTAACTGGTTGGGTTTTGGCTGAAACGGTAGTCCTGCTCCCTGATCCTGAATTGACAATTCAATTTCTGCATCTTTTCTAAGCATAGAAATTGTTAATGTAGACATCTTCGGAGAGGCATCAATCGCGTTTGCCATTAGTGCGTAAATTGCCTGTTCCATCAAATTCGGGTCAGCATTTAGTCTTAAATCATTTTCCCATCCTGTCTTGTCCAGCTTTATTTGTTTGTCTGCTATTTTTGGCTTCAATAAATCTATCGCAGCATTAAGCATTTCACTTGCTAAAACGAGCCTGTAATTTGGTTTTAACGGATGCAGGTAGGAGACCAACGCATTCACCCAACGACTTAACCTGTCTGTCGTCTCAATGATGGCTTCTTTACTCTCTGCCAGATCTTCCTTATCTTCAGGATCATCCAGTAATTGTGCTGTTGCCCGAATACTGGCTAAAGGATTACGAATATTGTGAGCAATAACCGGCACTAATGAACCAAGTGCGGCCTGTTTTTCACTTTCTATCAGGGCAGCCTGACTGCTTTGCAGGTCATTGGCCATTTTATTGATGGCACCTGCCAAATCTTTAACCTCTTCCACCCCTTGCTCTGGCATTTTGGTCTCAAGATGTCCAACTCGAATACGTCGGGCACCGGTAATTATTTCAGAAATAGGTTTGAGAAACTCCTTGCGGAATGTTGTTCTCGCATAAATGACCAGCAAGAATGCCAGTAATAGAGGTATGGTAATAACGACAGGCGCATATTTCGACCATATCTCTAGATTCTGATGCAGTTCATTATGCTCTTCCGCCAGCATATATTTCAGTTTGCTGTACTTACCTTCAAACCGACCTATCATTCGTTCGGCAAAACGTGGATCAAGAATTTTCATCCGAATTTGCAGGCTGATTGCATAGGGATCAGCAAAAATCGTATTCATATCTTTCTGGATTTCCCGATAGGAGACGTGTACATCCTGAATAGCCGCGTCTTCTTCCCGAGAGATAGCACCACTTCGGAGTTTGTTGAAATTTTTATCTATGCGCCTGGAATATTCGCCATACAACTCCAGGGAACGCACATCTTCAAGCAGTCTGGCTCGAATGGCCACCTGAATTTGCCGAAATAAATCACTGCGAATTTGCTCTGTGACATAACTCAAATCATTCAGGCGAACCGATTCCTCAGAGTTTTGTTGCCAGAAATATGCAGATAGACCACCCAATAGACCGGTCAACGCCAGTAGCAACAGAAACGTTACTTCCTGGGCTAACAGGAGTTTGCGTAGTGAATTCAGGTGTTTTGTCTTCATTAAGATTCGTCAGTGTAGTATTTTTTGGTTCATATTAACCAATTTCTTTGGTTGTTGTTATCCATAATTTAGAATTTGTCTAAATTTGCTGACACTAATATTAATTCAACATAAGCGACAAATATACTTATCTCATTGTTTTTACAAGATATTTTTTGATTTGTATAGACAAGAACAATAACTTGGCATGGTTTCTGCTCCTTTCCGTGTGTGTCAGGCATATTTTGGCACCCGGGGAAGACCGGAAATTAAGCTTTAAACTATAAATTAACTTCAATTAGGAGAAACATGATGAAATGGGATACACCTGAATACAGCGACATTCGCTTCGGTTTCGAAGTAACAATGTACATCAACAACAAATAAATTTTAATTATTTAAGTTGTTAAAAAAGGGACCGCAAGGTCCCTTTTCTATTTACCGGGCACCATTCTTCGTAATATCTGCTTGTCACCTTCATAGATATGAACAGCCACACCGCTTAAATGCACAATGACCAAGCACAATAAAGCAACTGAACTTGCCACGTGTATATCTGTGAATAGTTCATTTAGCTCAGGTGATTTCCATCCCCAATGCGGAAGCGGGACACCCCATATTTTTGTTTTGTATCCGCTGAATGATGAGGATATGTAACCTGACAAAGGCTGAATTATCATTGCCATATATAATAGCCAATGAGTTAATCCAGACAGTCTTCGTTTAAATTGCAGGATGGTTTCTGGCAACTCAGGTGGGGGATGTGTAAAACGCCATACCAATCTTAAAAACACCAGCAATGCCATTGTCAGTCCAATTGACTTGTGTAAAGCGAAAAACCAGCTTCTTTCATCGCTACCTTTGGGCAAATCTACCATATACCAACCCAGGCCAAATAAAGTAATCAGCAGTACCGCCATCAGCCAATGCAAGATTATTGCAGTGTTACTGTATCTTTCTAGATTCGTTGTCATTCAGATTTATCCTGCTAAAGTCACATTATTCCAGACAATAAAAAAGCCGAGTACCTTTTGGCAACTCAGCGACATAGGGTGATTCTAGCAGATTTTTTGATGTTTTAGTTACCGTAATTGCTTTTTTCCAGATAAAATACGCAAACGATATAATTCATAGAAAATTAATCACCAGATTAATCAACAAGGGGTATGTAAAAAATCGTGCGTATTTATAACTATTATCGATACATCTTTGTTGGTTTTCTGTTGCTGCAATGCAGCAATGCCCTGGCCGTTGAAGCTCAATACGACCTGGTGATATCAAGATCCTCTCAAGAACTCACTATCATGGATGGTAAGGATATTATTAAACACTTCCGTATTACCTATGGCAAGGGAGGCAAAGGTGCAAAGAGAGTACTGGGTGATAGAAAAACGCCTTTAGGTGTATACAAAATTGTTAATTTCAAAGGAAATAGTAAATTTCATTATTTTATGCAACTTGACTATCCCAACCTGCTGGATGCCTGGTACGGTTATAAGAATAAAGTTATCACTGCTAATGAATTCAAAAATATTACAACCGCAATAAAAAATCACGACATTCCCCCCCAGGATACTAAATTAGGAGGCTACATTGGTATTCATGGACTCGGTGAGACCAATGATCAAAAACTTGCTATCCATAATGAGCTTAACTGGACGCAAGGTTGCATCGCTATGACAAATGAAGAGATTAATGATCTAAAGAGATATGTTCATATAGGTACCAGAGTCATTATTAACGAATAAATGAAAATCTCACATTTTCTCCTTGTTTTTATTCTATTTTTTTTTCAATCAGGATGTTCTACTGAAGTAGATAAATATACCAATCAAGATACCTATTATCAGCTAACGACTGGAAAAGCACTTGAGGAAGTTCTGGATGACACGATCTTCGCAATTACTGAACGCAACTTCCGTATCACAGGTCATCTGCATATTGGCAAAGGGATCAGGGACAGAAAAAATCCGGACTTTCCTGATTATGAAGTATTATTTTACTGCAATCTGGTTTACGCAAAAAAGATGCTCGAACTTGACCCAGAGATGATCAACTCATGTCCAGGACGTATCACAGTACGCCAGGACAATGATAAAGTTGTCATTACGGCACCGCTGTGGCCTGTGGACATGAAAGATGAGGAACTAAAATCACATATGCAGAAAATGAACGTTCTGATACGTGAAATAGTCGACTATGCTGCAGATGACTGGTTACTTGTATATGACGGAGAAACTACCGGTACGGAATAATTATTTCATAGATTTAAATTAAGAGAATAATAAATGCAAAAACATGAACATCATTTGTTTCTTGTCTGGTTAATTTTTACTGGCACTGTTTCCTTTTTGCTGGTGCTCGCGTGGCAACAAGATGTACTTTACCTACTGTACACCACAGATCGAAGTAAGATATCCGTGGCCATATCCCTGCTCTATTTTTTCGTGACTATTCATTGTGCAATGAGAGTCTTTAATATTTCATCACAGATCAACGATTCCAGAAAAGTTGAATCGATGATTATTAATGGAAAACGTCTAAAGTTGGTTGTTTGTGAGAATAAAGTCAAAATAGATAATGAAACATTCCTGCCCGACTGCCTGGTCACTGATTATATTCACGACCTCATCAGCAAAACAAATGCTGAAAGAGAAAATCCGGATGTCAGAAATACCGGTTCTGATCATATCGAATATTATGAATCAAAACTTAAAGCCCCCCACGATATTGGCTGGTTTACCGCAGACATCATGATCAAGATGGGCCTGTTAGGTACAATCGTGGGATTCATCCTGATGTTGGGATCTGTCTCAAATCTCAGAGATTTTGATGTCACCACCATGCAAAAAGTACTCAGCTACATGAGTTCCGGCATGGGAACAGCATTGTATACAACGCTGGCCGGGCTGGTGTGTAGTATGCTGACTGCAACACAATATCAAATGCTTGACCGGAGTTCTGATGATTTAATTGATTCAATCAGGCACCTGACTCGTGTCTATGTATTACCCAGATTGAGCTAAAGATATGTCTGCCAGGGAAAGATTTAAATCTGATCCTTTTACCGATTTATTATTTAATGCACTACTTGGATTCACTTTCCTGTTTCTTGTAGCCATCATGTTCATGAATCCTGAGGCCAAGAGTGGCATCATTGATCCAAAGGCAGAATATATTATTACCATTACCTGGGAAGACAATAGCACTGATGACATTGACACCTGGATCGAGGATCCTGACGGTAGAATAATATGGTTTAGAAATGCAGAAGCAGGATTAATTCATCTTGACCGTGACGACAGGGGAAAATTAAATGACACCATAACCATTAATGGTGAAATAGTAGAAAATCCTCTTAATCAGGAAATTGTCACCATCCGCGGTGTGGTCAAAGGTGAGTATGTTGTTAACTTGCATTATTACGCATCAGAGACAGGCAAACCTGCTGATGTCAATGTACGTTTGGTCAAAGTCAATCCATCATTGGAGGTTGTTTATTACGGAACAGTCAAACTGGAAGAAATTGGCGATGAAAAAACCGCATTCAGATTTACTATTGGCAGAGATGGAAAGATATCCAAACTAAATTTTATACCGAAAGCACTGGTCTCCCTGGAACAAATTTAGAGTAACTAAAAAATTACAGGCATTATAAAAAAAGGAATATAAAAATGACACTGGGAATATCTGGACTTATTGCCGCTTATATAGTGCTTGCAGTACTGTTATTAAGCATTAATTTATACTCAAAATGGTCATGGCAAGTTAAAGCTATTACAATTATTATTACTTCTGCATTTTACATCATTTCCTATTTCTCATTTCCACCATTATTAGGTTGGCCGACAAAACAGGCACTGCCATCACATTTCAGATTACTTTCATCAGAAGTGCATCAACCCGATAAACTGGCGGGAACAGATGGGGCTGTTTACCTATGGTTGAAAGAAGTTGAAGATATCACCACCTACATTTTACCGAGAGCATATGTGCTACCATACTCAAACTTGTTACACGAAAGAATCATCAATGCTCAATCAAAAATTGATCAAGGCATTCCACAACTTGGAGCGTACGAAAAAGACAAATCCATGCGAGTAGAAGTTCTTGATTCTTCAGAAACAGGACAGGAAAGTCTGGATATACAATTTTATGATCTACCGGATCCATTATTCCCCGAAAAATAAATATGATTGATACTGCTCCTGATAAACTGTCTTACGTGATGAAATTCAATAAATATTTAAGTTCTGTTCTATTGCCACTTTTTCTTTTACTTGTAACAACGCAGGTTTTTGCGCTTACCCAGGTTAATGGTGATACAACGATTTCATGCCAGCAATCCAGAAATATGCTGGATTTGTCCTGCAACTATCGAAATAGTAATGCGGAACCTGTCCTTTCCATTACAGCCGAATATGCCAACACTCTTCTTCCTGTAAAAGAAGGGAGTAGCTATCCAGGCAAAGATAGCATCACAGCAGTATTGCTTATGGTTGATACCAGTGATCCCGCACGACAAAACGTGGTCGACAAGAATAAAGAACATATACGCAAGATATTATCATCATCCAGAGAATATCATCATTTTGGACTGGCAAGCTTTGATAAGGAACTGAGATTAGATGCCCCTATAGGCTCTGATTCCACAGTGATAAACAATGCAGCAAATAATCTTAAAGCAACCGGCTCAACAACTGAGTTGTACAGGAACATGCTTGAAGCCATCACATTGTTCAGAGATGTTGACGCTGAAAGAAAATCAATCTTCCTGTTCTCAGATGGTCTGGCTGAAGATAAGGCTTATTTTCATAATGATGTTATTAAGGCTGCAAAAGATGCGGGAATAATTATTACTAGTATTGGTTACTCGAGGTCTGTTCTCCAATCAGTCTCATTACAAACATTAAGGAGACTGAGTGAAGAAACTGGCGGGATATATGTAGAAGCTGACGGTCGGTTCAATATCTCTGCTGATTTTTTGAACCAGCCTTTTACCAGTCTTGATAATGGTGGTGACTTTAATGTTCCTTTACACAAGATTATCGATAACAAAGTAAACGATGAGACCAATATCAGACTTAAATTTGAAACTGATATCGGGACTACCATACTACCCGTGTCTATCAAATTTAAATCGGTCCCTGTCATACATACACAAACAACAATAATAGAAAAATTACCTGATTTTGACGAGAGTAATAAACAGGTAATTGCCTCGCCAGCCATTCCCATCCAGATCGTCACACAACCATCAAAAAGTAATAAATTCGAGACCTGGCTATGGTATGTCATACCTGTAGCACTGTTTGTCCTGATGGCTCTAACTATTGCTACCTTTGTTATGATGCTGAAGAGACAAAACAAAATGCAGGGAAATATCATGAATTTTCCTGAAGTTAAGCCTTATGCCTTCCTGATCACACAGGATGAATCAAAAGCAAGGTATCCAATTACCCGGACAACTTGTCGACTAGGTCGAAGTAAAAACAATGAAATTACTTTACGGGATAGTTCCGTTTCCAGACGTCATGCAGAAATTCACCGGGACAAAGGCGATGAATTTACCTTGATCGACCTGAATTCACTCAATGGTGTCTATGTTAATAATGAAAAAATTGGCAGACATAAACTAAAAGAGGGTGACATCGTTGAGATTGGAGATGTCAACCTGAGATTCACGCTCATGCCAGTAGATTATCAACTTGAAGAAGCAACTGAAATGCAGGATACCAAGACTCCCCCATTACACTGATGTGTACACTAAATTTACAGTAATCTTGTCATCAAGAACCTGACTCTATCCATTTATTAATAAGGTCTATAGCAGCGGTTGCAGATAAATCAGGACTTTTCCCTGCAAACAAACTACTCTTATTTTCATTAATTAACGAAACAATATTCTCGGCTTTCAGCAGACCTTTTTTATTCGTACAACGCTCTGGATAAGTAGCAAGCATTGCCAATGCAGCACCAAGAATATATTCTTTATCACTGTTATAAGACGCCCCATCCTGGCTTTTACCTGCCGAAGGATCACTAGCGTCATTCACCGTGGAAAGTACTGCCATCATCACAAATTCCATTAAAGTCGATAATTCCACTGGCAGATCTACACGACTGATTGCGGCCCATTTATAGACGTCAATGGGTGTTGCTTCCCATTCGTCTACAGGATTTTCCCGGTTCAAAACCAATAGCAAATCTTGTTCAACGCAATGTTGGGCATGTTCCCACAAGTCCTGATATTTTTGTTCGGTAGCTTCATCAAAAGAAGAGTTGGAATATATTTCAGGATCTATTGATAATAACAATGGAATCCCCTGACTTTTCAGATGCCAGGACTCTTTTACTGCCCATTTCTCATAGAGTTTCTGTAGCTTGATTTTATCTTCACCATAAATAGCTTTCTCTCTTTGCCCCATATCCAGACCAAGATCAGCACTTTCAGCATTACTGTATATTTTACGACTAGAAGATTTCCTGGATTGTCCAAAAATTCTTTTAAGCATACGAGCTGCTTTTTCTAAAATATTTTTCTCTGTCATATTATATTTTCTATCATGGTTAACTCTGAATCACTAAAACCTGCCTGACGACGAGCTATTTTATTTAATTTATTTTTTACAAATACTGGCTGGTATTCCCTGAGTATTTCCCTAAATGTCACATCAGATATAATCTTTCTTTGTTTACATAAATATTCAAACCAGGCCGAGCCAATATGCACATGTCCTATTTCATCTTCGTAAATCAGTTGCAGAATTTCTGCCGCTTCCTCTGCACCATGATTGATGAGCCCCTTAATCATACCTGGTGTCACATCCAGGCCTCTGGCCTCAAATACTCTGGGGATCAACGCCATGCGTATTAATGGATCATCCATGGTCTGAATTGCCATGCGCCAAAGGCCGTCATGCGCAGCATATGCCCCGTAGAAACTACCCTGTTGTTCAAGCCATGCACGGATCATTGAAAAATGCCTGGCTTCTTCTTTGGCTACGCCTATCCAGTCAGAATAATATTCCTTCGGTAAATTACGAAATCGGTATACCGCATCCCAGGCCAGATTAATGGCATTAAATTCTATATGAGCAATTGCATGCATTAAAATGATTCTTCCCTGCTGCGTCCCCATACCACGCCTTGGTAATTTATCAGGAGTAACAAGCTCAGGTTTTAGCGGTCTTCCCGGCTTTATTATTTTAATTGGTGCTGAATTATCGTATAAATCAAGATCTTCTGATTTCCATAATTTCTCATATTTCGATGTTAGTTTGAGCTTATCATCAATATCACAGCACATAATGCACTCATAAGCAGCATCATATGTATTACTTGCCATCTATCCGCTCCCAGATAATCTGCCATGCAGCTTCTGACTCTGATGCAGCATATTTACTTTCAATCCAGAAATCAGCTACGGCAATCAATTTATTTTCATAATAAATTATAGGGATACGATCACGTATCCAGGGAGGCACACCATGCTCCTGAAACAACTTTTTCAAATCGTGCGTTTCCTTACGACCAGGTAGCTTTATTTGTTCACCACCCTGCCTGTATCTGATCTCGACAATGTTATTCGATAACATATCTTTTTTGATGCCATGACCTTTTCCGAAGATGGCTTTTAAACATCCAGATGTTAATTCGAGTGTCTCTTCAAGATTCCAGGGCTTACTCATTTCCACATCATGAGGCGGAAGTGATTTCATAATATACAGATATCCGCGATATCGCCTGATCTCACCACCTTTCCACTTAACGCAGGGATTTCTGTCAATATTTGCATGAACAACTTCTGTAATTATTTTCTCAATAATCCGGGCATTTGGAGTTTCAAGTTTGTTTTTTTTAATCCATGCCCTGAGGACATTCTTTTTTCTTATGCCAGACAGATTGTCAAACCCGGATAAATCAAGTTTTATATATTCGCTGTCACAGACCACATCCAAATCATTTCCTGCTATCTCATTGATGAGAGATCTTGCCTCAGCCTGATGTTTTGCTGCGCGTTGCACTGTCTTAAGTGCCCCTGGCCAGCGTGTGAGTAATTCAGGAATGATTTTGTTTCTCAGGAAATTACGATCATATTTATTTGATTTATTACTTTCGTCTTCAACCCAACTCAACGATTCACTTAAGGCATAGTCGTGAATCTCTTCTCTGGAGTAATCGATCAAGGGTCTTAACAAAATCCCTTTCGAGAATTCTCTCGCCTGTGGCATACCAACCAGACCATCTGGACCGGACCCACGCAGCAACTGAAGAAGTATTGTTTCTAGCTGATCATCCATATGATGTGCTGTAAGTAATAAATCATGACTGCTAATCAAATTCCCGAGTACTTCATAGCGTTTTTCCCTGGCAAATGCTTCTGTGCCCTTATCACTCTTGTCAGACAGATCTATGGAAAATGTCTGCAACTCAATCGCATAGCTCGCACATTTATCCTGACAATGTTTTACCCATAAATCAGCATCTTTACTTATCCCATGATTAATATGTACAGCCACCAGTTTTGTTTTGATTTTATCTTGAATACTTGCTAACACATGTAAAAGTACAAGCGAATCCAGTCCGCCACTATATGCAATCCAGCATGTTTCAGCATCCGGATATTCAGATAGGATATCTTTTATCTTTGTCTGGAAAGAGAATTGATTTTCTTGCGGCACTGAAATATATGAGAACTCATGAAACGATTATAAAGACTCAAACATATTAAGGCTTAAACATTTGACGATATTCAAATATTAAAACAACCGTACTGCCTGAGTCGATCTTGTCTGTTGCACACCAGATCATCTAGCGTTTTTTCCTTTAGTTCCTTGACTGCCAGAACCAGTGATTTCTTCAGAACTTCAGCAGTTTTGTCATAATCCCGATGTGCAGCACCAAGTGGTTCGTCAATAATCTCATCTATCAAACCAAGCTTCTGCAGGTTGCTGGCAGTGATCCCCATGGCTTCTGCAGCTGTTTCAGCCTTATCGGCACTCTTCCATAAAATCGATGCGCAGCCCTCTGGTGAAATCACTGAATAAGTACTGTATTTCATCATAAACAGTTTATCTGCCACCCCTATGGCCAAAGCACCTCCTGAACCACCTTCGCCAATAACGGTAGAGATAATCGGAGTTTTTAGTACTGCCATCGAAATCAGATTTCTCGCAATCGCCTCACTCTGCCCACGTTCTTCTGCACCAATACCCGGATAGGCCCCCGGCGTATCAATAAATGTCAGCACAGGCAATCTAAATTTTTCAGCGAGTTTCATGATCCGCAATGCTTTACGGTAACCTTCAGGTTTTGGCATCCCGTAATTCCTGTAGATCCTGTCATTGGTATCCCGTCCTTTTTGATGCCCGATAATTGCGACAGGGATACCATCCAGACGAGCAATACCACAAACGATCGCTGGATCGTCAGCAAAATTTCGCTCCCCATGTAGCTCTACAAAGTCAGTAAAGATTCTCTCGATATAATCCAGGGTGTACGGTCTCTGCGGGTGCCTTGCAACCTGGGAATACTGCCAGGCTGATAAAGACGAAAATATGGATTCGATCAACTCATCACTACGTTTCTGCAGGCGAATGATTTCTTCATTGATATTTATTTCAGAGTCATCACCAACGTATCTCAATTCTTCAATTTTTGCATCAAGCTCTGCTATTGGTTGTTCAAAATCCAGAAAATTCATTATTCAATCTATCCTGCTATCTGTTGATTCATTTGTATCATACCTGAATATAACTAGTGATAATCCAGGAACACGTTATCCTCGCCAAGATGACTTCTTAAGGAGTCCAGTAGGGCATCACTGACATTGACTTTCCAGTCATCTCCAAGGGCCAGAGTACATTGCCCCTTGTCATTGGTGTATTCTACACTGACAGTACTGGCACCTCTACAGTGCGGGGCCAATGTCTCCTTTAAATAATTCATCTGCGGACGAAAATCTCTCTGATTACCTAATCTCAACCTCAATTTAGCCCGATCTCTTAATTGTGACAATGTATGAATATCATTAGCGATGATTGAAAGACCACTCATGAAAAAATCATCCTCTACAACCTCGCCATCGATAATAACTAATTGATCCTTGATCAGCTCATTACCGTATTTCTGAAATACGTTTGAATATACCGTGACATTGGCACGAGCAGAACGGTCATCAAGTAACACCTCTGCCATTTTCCCACGACTACCTGATCGAGTCCTGATCCTGTGGATATAACCTGCGACACGCATATTATTTCCTATTTTAATATCTTTTAATCTGGCGCCTATCAAGCCAGCAAGTTCAGCCTCATATTTAATAATGGGATGACCTTGCAAATAAAACCCCAGAGTCTCTCTTTCTCCAATTAATCGTTCATCATCAGACCAATTATCAGCATCCAGAAATTCCGAGATATTATTCTCATTGTTTTCAGCAACAGGAAACAGACCAAATAGATCATCCTGACCACTGTGAGCATTTCTACTTGATTGCTCTGCCATGCGAATTGCCTTATTCAGACTGACATTCATACGGCTACGACTGGGGCCCAGCTCATCCACCGCACTTGAACGAATCATGGATTCCAGGATCCGTCTGTTAACTTTTCTCAGATCGACTCGACGACATAGATCAAATAAATCAATAAATTTCCCGTCTTTCTCTCTATCTTCGATTATATTTTCGATGGCGGCTTCACCAATGCCTTTGATCGCACCAAGACCAAACCTGATGGTATCCTCATTTTCAACCGTGAATTTATAATGACTTTGATTAATTGATGGCGCTTTCAACTTGAGGTGCATTGATTCAACTTCATCACGAAGCATGACGACTTTATCGGTATTATCCATATCAGAAGATAGCACCGCCGCCATAAAATATGCCGGATAATGCGTCTTCAGCCACACCGTTTGATAAGCAATCAGGGCATAGGCGGCTGAATGTGATTTATTAAATCCATAACCAGCGAATTTTTCCATCAAATCAAAGATACCCTTTGCTACTCTTTCCTCTACCCCATGTTCAATTGCGCCCTCTGTGAATATTGTCCTTTGCTTGGCCATTTCTTCTGGTTTTTTCTTGCCCATGGCCCTACGCAGTAAATCTGCAGCGCCTAATGTGTATCCAGCAAGAACCTGCGCAATCTGCATCACCTGTTCCTGGTACAGGATCACACCGTTTGTCGGCTTTAATATTTGTTCAAGCCTGGGATGGGGGTATTTGATTGCCTTACCATGTTTACAATCAATATAATCATCCACCATTCCTGATTGTAGAGGTCCAGGCCTGAACAAGGCGACCAGCGCAATCAAATCATCAAAATCATCTGGTTGCAGGCGTTTGATTAATTTTTTCATGCCATCAGACTCAAGCTGGAAAATCGCCGTTGTCTCGTTTCTGCGAATCAGCTCATAAGTCTTTTCATCATCAAGCGGGATATGATTGATATCAATTGGGGATTCTCCTGCTTCCATTCTAATACGATTAATATCCAGTATTGTCCAGTCAATGATCGTCAGTGTTCTTAAGCCTAGAAAATCGAATTTAACCAGACCAATGGCTTCAACATCTCCCATATCAAACTGTGACACAGGTGAATTCGAACCCTGTTCACAGTAAAGTGGCATAAAGTTTGTCAATGGTTCTGGTGAAATCACAATTCCACCTGCATGCCGGCCTGCGTTTCGTGAGATCCCTTCAAGCTTCTGTGCAAGATCGATCAAGGTACTGACTTCATCTTCATTTTTATAACGTTTTTTGAGCTCAGCCTCTTCCTTCAAGGCACGATCCAGAGTCATGTTCAGATCGAAGGGGATCAGTTTTGCAATTTGATCTACAAAACCATAGGGATAGCCCAGTACACGCCCAACATCCCGAACCACCGCTTTGGCGGCCATACTACCGTAGGTAATAATCTGCGAGACACGATCACGACCATATTTTTGTGCAACATAATCGATGACTTCATCTCGTCTTTCCATACAGAAGTCGATATCAAAATCTGGTAGTGAGACACGTTCCGGATTAAGAAAACGCTCAAACAGCAGGTCATATTGAAGAGGATCAAGCTCGGTAATACCAAGTACATAGGCAACCAAAGATCCTGCACCAGAACCACGACCGGGACCTACTGGTATAGCATTATCTTTTGCCCACTGAATAAAGTCTGCCACGATCAGAAAGTAGCCGGAAAACCCCATCGCTATGATGACATCAAGTTCCAACTCTAGCCTTTCCTGATAGGTGTCCTGAATTTCATGTAGATCTTCATCATCCTCAATCACCAGTCGTTGTCCCAGTCCCTGTTTAGCCTGATGAACCAGCCATTCATTCTGATTAAATCCATCAGGAACCGGAAAATCAGGTAAATAATTTTTCCCCAGGGTCAGTTCAAGATTACAACGTTTGGCGATCTCAATTGTGTTTTCAATGGCCTCTGGTATATCAGAAAATAATTCAATCATTTCATCACTTGAACGGAAGTATTGCTCGACTTTATAAAGGTTTGGCCGCCTGGGATCTCCCAGGGTATATCCTTGATGTATACAGACACGGGCTTCATGTGCCTCAAATTCATCTTCTTGCAGAAACCTGACATTATTCGTCGCTACCACAGGTGTGTTTAGCTCAGACGCTAACTCAACAGCAGAATAGATATAATCATTTTCTCCTGGATGATTTGTTCTTTGTAGTTCCAGGTAAAACCTGTCTGGAAATATCATTAGCCAATTACTCAGAAGGTCTTTGGCACGATTATAATTTCCCGCAAGTAGTGCCTGACCAATATCGCCCTGTTGTGCACAAGAAATAGCAATCAAACCTTCGGCATAGTCTTTTATCCATGCCTTCTGAACAAATGCAACTCCTTGATATTGCCCTTCCTGATAACTACGCGTAATTAAGGAATTTAGATTTTTATAGCCTTGATAATTTTGGCACAACAAAACCAGTCTGCTGGACTCTTTATAATTTTCGTTTTCGTTTATTCGAAGCTCAACACCAATGATCGGCTTAACACCAACCTTATGAGCAGCACGGTAGAATTTTAACGCTGAAAAAAGATTCCCCTGTTCAGTAAGTGCAGCAGCTGGCATCTCACCTTCAGCAATCTTCTCGGCAAGCTCATTTATTCTTATCAGGCCATCTTCAAGTGAATACTCGGAATGAACATGCAAATGTACGAAACTATCTTTCACCAAACTCCTCAAATCTGATTCTGATTATTCCAGCAACTGTTTTACCGGAGCAAAACTTTTTCTATGTATCGATGAGACACCCAGTTCTTTTAGTGCAGTTACATGCATTTTTGTCGGGTAACCCTTATGTCTGGAGAAGCCATAGCCCGGGTATTTACTATCCAGTGCTATCATCTCACTGTCCCTGGTGACTTTGGCAATAATTGAAGCAGCCGATATCGCCGGAATTTTACTATCGCCTTTGATGATAGCTTCCACTTTATAAATAATATCCGGGCAATACAGCCCATCAACCAAAACCAGTTCTGGCTCAATTGATAGTGATTCAACCGCTCTTTTCATTGCCAACAAACTCGCCTGGAGTATGTTGATTGAATCAATTTCATCGTGCTCGGCCCGCCCAATCGCCCAGGCCAGGGCCTTCGCCCGTATCTCTATTGCCAGAATATTACGTTTTTTCTCACTGATTTTCTTTGAATCCGTTAAGCCCTGTATAGGGTTTTCAGGATTCAGAATAACAGCAGCAGCGATGACCGGACCAGCAAGAGGCCCTCTACCTACTTCATCAACGCCTGCCATTATCTCATCATTAAAAGAACTATAATTTTCCATATATACTGGCACTCTTTTAGTTTGATATTAATGATGCAATTGCATCGACAGCTGAATGTTTGTTTTGCTGAATTATACCCTGATGTATCACATCAAATTCTGACTTTAATTTATCAACAGCAGGCTTGTCATTTAACCATGTTGATAATTCTGTGCTGAGTTTTTCAGGCGTACAATCATATTGCAAACATTCCGGCACCAGTAATTTTCCCGCAAGTAAATTAGGTAAAGCAGCGTAGGGTGTGTGAATTAATCTACTGGCAATCTGATAGCTAAACCATGAAAGCCGATATGCGACCACCATGGGCTTCTTTAACAACATGGCCTCCAGTGTAATAGTTCCAGAGGCCAGCAATAACACGTCACTTGCTGCCAATACACGCCTGGAGTCACCGGTAAATATGGAAATTGGTAATTCAGGACAGATTGTATTGATAGATTGTGTAAAGATATCTTTAGAATTTTCATCAACCAGATTTGTCACAAAATAGAGATCTTTATGTCGCTGCTGACACAATAATGCTGTTTCCAGGAATATTGCCGTATGGTGTTTTAGCTCGCTCCGGCGACTACCTGGCATCAATGCAATGATAGTTTTATCTCCGGGCAAACCTAGTGCTTCCCTTGCACTTTTATTGTCAGGCACCTTGTTAAACTGGCTCGCCAGTGGGTGACCAACAAAACGGGCTGTTATATTATTTTTATCGTAACACGACAGTTCAAACGGGAACAGAACCAGCATCAGATCAACTGCGCGTGATATTTTTTTTATTCTATATTCTCTCCACGCCCAAACTGATGGGCTGACATAGTGCACCGTCTTGATACCCTTACTACGTAATTTTTCTTCCAGGGTTAAATTAAATTCAGGGGCATCAATGCCAATAAACACATCAGGGGGATGCTCAATAAAATAGTCTGTTAATTTCTTACGAATGCTGAGTAGTTCAATTAATCTTGCAAAGATTTCAAAAATACCCATCACTGACAGTCTTTCCATGTCGAAAAGACTCTGGCATCCATTTTCTATAAGGTGTTTGCCTCCAATACCCACAACTTCAATATCGGAATACTTGTCTTTCAACTCCTGTATCAATTTCGCGCCAAGAAGGTCACCTGATGCCTCACCTACAACTATGCCTATTCGAAGCATGATAAGTTTTCCAGAATACTATAGGAAAATAGAACTGTTTGGAGGCTGAACCAAACCAGATTAACGTATGATCCCACGGCTGGATTTTTCTATAAAATCAGAAAATTCTCTAACGGCTTCCGATTGTGAAACAAGGTCTTCAAGTCCTTCAAGGGCCTGCTTGGTGGTAAGTCCGTTGCGATAAACGATCTTGTATACTTTACGCAAGATATCTATCGTTTCCTTGGAGAAACCATGGCGCTTCAAACCCTCACGGTTGAGGCCAATCGGCTTGGCCCTGTCGCCCGCGACCATCAGGAAAGGTGGCACATCCTTACCTACCATGGATAATCCGGCAGTAAAACAATGTTTCCCTAAATGACAGAACTGGTGTATCGCGGTAAACCCTCCGAGTATCACGTGGTCATCGATAGTTACATGTCCCGCTAATGTAGCGTTATTTGAAAATATAGTGCCATTACCCACAATACAGTCATGGGCAATGTGAACATATGCCATAATCCAGTTATCGTTGCCAATAACTGTTTTGCCGCCACCCCCTTCTGAACCTCTGTTTATTGAACAATATTCCCGAATGAGATTTCCGTCACCAATCTCAAGGGTTGATTGCTGATTACCAGTATATTTTTTATCCTGTGGATCTTCACCGATTGAAGTAAATTGATAGATCCTGTTTGATCGACCAATTTTTGTGGGCCCCTTAATGACAACATGGGGACCTATCCAGCTATCATCACCAATGACCACATCTGCACCTATGACTGCATAGGGGCCAATTTCTACATTTTTTCCAATGACCGCTCCAGGGTCTATGGCTGCTCGCTCGTCAATCAATGTCATACATCCGCTACAGTGTTTAACAATTCAGCAGAAGCGACAAGTTTGCCATCTACACTTGCAGTTGCAGAAAATTTCCATATATTTTTTCTTAGCTTGATAAACTTAATATCAAGCATGATTTGATCCCCCGGGTGCACCGTTTTCTTAAACCGTGCTTTATCCACACCGACTAGATAATATATTGCTCCGGCAGCCGGTTTTTCTTCCATAGAGAGACAACCTAAAACTGCTGTTGCCTGAGCCATCGCCTCGACAATCAGGACCCCGGGGAAAATAGGCGTATCAGGAAAATGCCCCTGGAAACAGGGCTCATTGTATGTCACATTTTTTATCGCGGTCAAAAAATCTCTGGGCTCATAATCCAATACTTTATCAACCAGTAAAAATGGGTAGCGATGAGGTAAAATCTCCTTGATTTCCTGGATATCTAATGTATTCATAATATAAACACTATCTCTTTTTTGTTATTTCTTCTTCAAGCTTTACAATTCTTCGGCCCAGCTCATCCAGGCTCTTTATTCTTGCAACGATTCTTCTCCAAAGTTTTGCTTCAATCGCAGGTAATCCGGATGAGTATATGCCAGGTGATTTTATAGAGGTACCGACACCAGACATAGCTGTGATAACGACGTTGTCCACTATCTCAATATGCCCACCAATAGCTGACATCCCACCGATCATGCAATGTTTTCCTATGGTCGTACTGCCTGCAACACCAGCACATCCAGCAATTGCTGTATGTGCTCCAATATGAACGTTATGGGCGATTTGGACCTGATTATCAATTTTAACACCCTGTTCGATGACTGTATTTTCCAGTGCACCTCGATCAATAGAAGTACAGGCACCAATCTCAACATCGTCTTCAATGATGACTGTTCCTATCTGAGGAATTTTCGTCCAGATGCCCTTATTATTGGCAATACCAAAACCATCAGAGCCTATGACCACGCCAGGGTGCAAAATTACCCTATTGCCAATCGATACGGAATGGCACACTACAGTATTAGGATACAATCGTGTATTCGAACCGATGGTGACATCAGCCTTGATCACACAACCAGAATCTATAAAGGTTCCTGATCCAATCACCGCATTATCTTCTATGACAACATTCGCCCCAATGGAGACTGAACTATCTATTTTTGCTGATGGGCTAATAACTGCCGAAGGATGTATTCCCGGTACATACTCAGTATCAGGGTGTAACAAACTGACGACACTGGCATATGTCAAATACGGATCATCCACCACCAGAGCAGATACTGGACATTCATCCAGATCTTCTTGAGTGATGATTACTGCCGATGCCTGTGTCTGTCGCAGATAACGACGATACTTGCGATTTGATAAAAAGCTTACCTGGCCTGGTTTAGCCGACTGTAATGTTGCCAGACCATTAACTACAGTGTCTGGGTCACCATGTAATTCTGCACCAACATGGCTAGCTATTTTCCCAAGGGTAATAGTCATGATTCCTGGATTTTCTGTTTGCCTGCACTATTTTCCTTGATTCTTCTCTTTCAGATAGGTAATAACCAGATCACTGAAATCTGCCTTGTCACTCGCATAGGCAACCCCGTCAAATAGCACGAGATCATAACCGTTTGCTTTTGCTACAGTCTGAATTGCATCAAATACTTCTTTCTGTATCTTTGCCCTCTCTTCATTAAACCTGAAATTGACATCTTCCCTGAACTCATCCTGATCTCTTTTCAAATCTCTGCGAGCGCTAACAATGTCTCTTTCTAGTTTCTTACGCTCTTGTTCACTCATGATGGCACCATCTTTTGCCAGACGATCTTCCATTGCTTTAGTCTTTTTTTGCTGGGCAACCAATGCTCTATCACGGGATGAAAATTCTTTTTTGATTAGTGCATCGGCCGAAATTGCCTGAGGTGATTTCTCAAGAACACGAATTGTATTTACTGCACCAATTTTAAGTCCCTCTGCGAGAACACTGTTTACTCCCACAATTGATAGAAAACAGATTGCCAGAAATGCTACTTTAATATTTCTCAATGTTTCAACTCCATATTTTCGTACTAGAAAGAAGTTCCAAAGGTAAATTGGAAATTTTGAATCTGATCAGTTACCTGGTCGTTAAATGGTTGCGCAATACTGGCACTGACCAGACCAAATGGTGATAGCCAGATGGCACCGAGTCCTGCCGAGTAGCGTAATTCACCGGCATCAAAATCCTCATCATTTCCGTAGACGTTACCGGCATCAAAAAAGCCTGAGATTCTTATCGATTTAATATCCTTGAAAAACGGTACTGGTAGTATGACTTCAGCACCACCAACCACTCTGAGATTACCACCTAATGGTCTACCAAGCGAATCCAGAGGGCCCAATGTATTTTCCTCATAGCCTCTAACAGATTTTGGACCACCTGCATAAAAATTTTCGAAAAAAGGTAATCCCCCCTCGGTATCACCATATGAATCACCGTAGCCAACATTAGCCTTCAAAGAGAATACATAATCTTCAAATAGTAAGGTAAACCATTGAGTCTTGTAACCAATCTTGTAATACTCCAGTGAATTCCCCAGTGAAGGTAATGCTACTTCTGCAGTAATTCTATGCAATGCACCCTTATCAGGCAGGATCGATCTGTTACGTGTATCGAATGACAAACTATTGGACCATCTCAATATATTGTATTGATTACCATTATCAGTTACAAAATCAAACACTTCCCGCGCAGTGCCAAATACTGTAGAAATCTCAGTGTTTTCATAACCCAATGATGTATTGAAGGTGTTATATTCAGTAATTGGAATACCAAATCCTACACTACCGCCCCAGACTATATTATCAAAAGCAGTTACATTGGCATCGATACTATCAGTTTTCTGATAAAAACCATTCAGGCTCCTGCGCACACCATCAATTGTGTAGTACGGGTTTGAGTAAGAAATTCCATAGCGTCTGTTCACTTCACTATTGTTGAACGTGAGACTCATTCTTTTGCCACTTCCCAGAAAATTATCCTGGGCAATGGATGTCTGAAATGTTAATCCACCGGTCTGCGAAAAACCAAGACCCATAGAAAAGTTACCTGATGGTTTTTCTTCTACCGAGTAATGAACATCGACCTGATCCGTAGTCCCTGCCACTGCCGGGGTTTCAACATTCACTTCTCCAAAAAACCCCAGTCTTTGCAGCCTGATTCTGCCACGATCTACTTTTTCGGTGGCAATCCAGCTACCTTCCTGCTGACGCATTTCACGCCTGAGTATCTCGTCCCGTGTCCTTGTATTCCCGCTAAAAGTAATCCTTCTCACATAGGCACGTTTACCCGGATCAACAAAGAATGTTACTGCTACAGTATGTTCTTCATCATTAATTTCGGGAATGGAATTAACATTGGCAAAGGCATAACCTTCATTACCCAACTGTGCGCTTAGGGCATCACTACTTTTTGTTAATTGTCTACGCGAAAATATATCCCCCTGCCTGACACTGATCAGATCAGCAAGGTCCGCCTCAGGAAATATCAAATTACCCGTCAACCTGACTTCAGAAACGGTAAACAATTCACCTTCGGAAATATTAATTGTGATGTAAACACCTTTCTTATCTGGTGTAATAGAGACTTGGGTGGAATCAATATTGAAATTAATATAGCCATTATTCAGGTAATGAGAGCGCAGTGTTTCCAGATCTGCACTTAATTTCTGACGGGAATACTGATCGTTTTTAGTATAAAACGATAATAATGATGTCGTACTTAACTTGAATTTTTTGAGCAACTTCTTTTCTTTATAAACCGTATTACCCACAATATTGATTTTCTGAATCTTGGCTGCAACGCCTTCAGAAACTTCAATTGTCACCGCGACACGATTGTTGTCCAGTTCAGTAACCGTTGATTCCAGTCTGACGGCATACTTTCCCAAAGAGTTATATTGTCTGGTTAATTCCTGTTCCAGTTTTTCCAACTGTGAACGATCAAAGGCACGGCCTTCGGCAAAACCAATCTGTCTTAGACTATCTATCAAATCCTCACTACGAATATCTTCATTACCAATCAGGGTAATACTGCCAATTGCAGGACGTTCCACCAGTATAAAAACCAGGATTCCTCCATCACGTTCCAACCTGACATCTTCAAAAAATCCAGTCTTGAATAATGCCCTGACTGCCTCACTGGATCTGGAATCATCAAAGGTGTCACCCACTTTCATGGGTAAATAATTGAACACGGTTCCAGGCGTAATTCTCTGTAGCCCTTCGACCCGTATGTCCTCAATTATGAATTCCTGAACAGCAAAAACACTCATTTGCATGAACAGGTAAAAAAACACTACATAAAGTAATTTGTAAACTAAATTAAGCATATACTTGTTTTTTATATTTTTATTAGAAAAAAGCGTCTTTATCCCATCAGCCGCGCGATGTCATTATAAAATACAAGTATCATAAGACCCAGCAATAATGTGAATCCAATTTGTTGACCAATAATTTGCGTTGATTCTGACACTTCACTGCCTTTAATGAATTCAACTGCGTAGTACATTAAATGTCCGCCATCAAGTAGTGGAACAGGCAACAGATTAAGAACACCCAAACTAACACTGACGATGCCGAGGAACCACAAAAACGCCGCAAGTCCACTTTGAGCTGAATCGCCTGCGTATTGTGCAATACTTATCGGGCCACTGAGATTCTTAACGGATGCCTGACCTGTAATCATCTTGCCAAGCATGCGTAATGTTAACCATGACATGTCCCAGGTCTTTTCAACGCCCCTTAAAAACGCCGGGAAGAATGCATATGACTCCTTGCCAAACATTCTTTCTACTGGCTGATTGGCAGCACCGATAAAACCTATCACCGTACCATCATCTCTTGTTTTTTCATCTGGAGTGAGCTCCATGAATAAATACTCCTCACCCCTCTTTACTTCTATGTTTATTTTAAGCTTTGCATGAGCCTGCACATATTTAACCCAATGCATCCAGTCCTCTATCTGTTCACCATTTGCAGAAACAATCAAATCTCCGGCAATCAGACCCGAATGATCCGCAGGTAAATCTGAATGTACATCACCGACGATGGCCGGCACTTTAAATTTCTTCGGTGTGATGCCTATTTTATTTAACAGGCCCTGTTCTGCCAGGTCATCGATTGATAAACCTTCAAGATTAATAGTCAAAATCTTAACAACCGAACCATCACGAACTTTAATGTCCACCTTGCCAGCATCAATAATTTTGCTTATAAATCCATCAACAACCATGGTCCATGTTTTTGTCTCCCGAGAATCTACTGCAATAATCTCAACACCTTCATTGAGTCCAGCCTGATATGCGATAGAGTCCTGTTCCACTTCACCAACAACAGGTTTCAGCCCGGTCAGTCCAATCATAAACATGAACCAGAATGCAACAATTGCAAAGATGAAATTAAAAACAGGCCCAGCCAGAACAATGGCCGTTCGTTGAGCCAATGTTTTCCTGTTGAACGCACGATGCTGTTCGGATTCTGCGACCTTGCCCTCTCGTTCGTCCAGCATCTTGACATAACCACCCAAAGGCAATGCTGCAACAACCAGTTCGAACTGATCTTTACCTAATCGCCTTGACCACAGAGGCTTACCAAATCCAACTGAAAACCTTAAAATCTTGACCCCACATTTTTGTGCAACCCAAAAATGACCAAACTCATGGAAGGTCACTAAAATGCCCAGTGCGAAAATAAATGCGAAAAGATGCTGTAAAAATTCCATCACGAAACAGGTGCAGTTTTAGCATATTTATTAGCAAACAGACGTGCCTCAGCATCGGCAGCCAATACCGTATCAATTGAGTCCGCTTCAACACCTGGAATATTATCCAGAGTGGCTTCAACCAGTTCAGGGATTGCGGTAAAATTGATCTGCTTATTCAAAAATGCTGCAACGGCAATTTCATTTGCGGCATTCAAAATCGCAGTTGCTGTACCCCCTGCCGTCATAGCGGCATATGCCAGTCGCAGACAGGGAAATCTTTCCAGATCCGGGATTTCAAAATCAAGATGTGCCACATCAAATAAGTTGAGTGGCTCAACCCCTGAGTCAATACGCTCGGGCCATGCAAGAGCATGGGCGATGGGTGTTCTCATATCGGGATTTCCCAATTGAGCCAAAACAGAGCCATCAACATATTGAACTAATGAGTGAATAATACTTTGCGGATGTAAAACGACCTGTATTTTCTCGGGGCCGGTATCAAACAACCAGCATGCCTCAATAACTTCCAGACCCTTGTTCATCATGGTTGCTGAATCCACTGAAATTTTTCTGCCCATATCCCAGTTTGGATGCGCACACGCCTGCTCAGGGGTAACGGTCTCCAATGCATCAAGAGATGTGGTTCTGAATGGCCCTCCAGATGCAGTCAAAAGTATTTTTTCTACACCCGTTTGTGACAATCCATCTGTGTAATTTGTCGGCATGCTCTGAAATATTGCGTTGTGCTCACTATCAATGGGCAACAGTTCGGCACCAGATTCATGAATGGTATCCATGAATAATTTGCCAGACATAACTAATGATTCCTTGTTGGCCAATAATACTCGTTTACCGGCTTGTGCAGCTGCAAGTGTTGGTAATAGCCCTGCTGCACCAACAATAGCGGCCATTACATAATCGACTTCTGCCAGAGCAGCAACTGTCTGCAGGCCTTCTGCCCCGGAGAGCACTTCGGTATCCAGGCCTTTCTCTTTTAAACTATTAGTGAACGCTTCTACAAAATCGTCATCGGCAATAACCGCGTATTTTGGCTGCCATGTTTCACATTGCTGAACAAGCAATTCAATATTTCGGTTTGCCGTCAGTGCAATAATTTCATATTTATCCTTGTGGCGAGAGACCACATCCAGAGTACTGACACCAATACTTCCTGTTGCACCCAGTAGCGTCAGTCCAATCATGAAATTCTCTCCATTGCCCAAAGCCCCGCAAAAAATACAGGTGCAGCAGATGTCAGACTATCGATACGATCCAGCATCCCACCATGCCCGGGCAAAATATTGCTACTATCCTTGATTCCTGCCATGCGCTTGAACATACTTTCCACCAAATCACCTAAAATTGAAAAACTCACTGTAAACAAAACCACTAGAATGAAATAAACAGCGACCATAAAATTCATATCAGTATAGAAAGCATAGCCCGCGCCAAATAATAATGACATGGTCAGGGCACCATACACACCCTCCCAACTTTTGCCTGGACTCACATTGCTTGCAAGTTTTTTGCTGCCAAATTTTCTGCCTGAAAAATATGCCGCACTATCAGCCAGCCATATAAGAAAAAATAAAAACAGCATCAACGAGACACCAGATTTATTCAAGTGAATCAAAATCAAACTTAACCAGGCAGGAATAAGTATGACACCGCCTATCATGGCTTTCATGATTCTTGAAGATAGATTAATACTTTTCTTCATCTGGTAGCGAGCCACCAGAAATATGGCAATAATCCACCATATCAGGCCGCAAGCTATAATTAAAATAATCCACTGCTTTTGAAGAAGTACCAGGCAGGCTACCAGACATAACAAAATAAATGATACATATAAAGTTTTGTGGGGGATGTCGTGAAAGCCGGCGCAAGCCGCCCATTCCCATGCTGCCAGGCAAATAACTGCTGTAAGCACAAGGGCAAGCATTTGTGTGGGCAAAAAAATTACCGCACTGATAATCACACTGGCAAGTATGATTGCCGTTATAATGCGTTGTTTAAGCATGTTCTATTTGTTCGCTGGTGCGCCCGAATCTTCTTTCTCTCCCAGCGTACCATTGCAGAGCTTTTCCCAGACTTGCTGTGTCAAAATCTGGCCATAAACAATCATCAAAATAAAGTTCAGTGTACGCCAACTGCCAAAGCAAATAATTACTAATGCGCTTTTCCCCGCCTGTGCGAATAAACAGGTCAGGCTCCGGAAGGTCTGCAAGACACATAAATTCACCAATTAAATCTTCAGAAACATCCTCTAGTTTCATTCCTTCATCACTAATTTTTTTATAAAGCGCTTTAAAAGCTTCAGTGATATCCCATCTCCCGCCGTAATTCACGGCAACAACTAAATTCAGGCCTGTATTATTTGTCGTGAGATTTACTGTATCAGTCATTGATTGGCGGAGTTTTTCTGGAAAGGGAGTCAGGTCACCAATGAAACGGAGCCTGACATTATTGTCATGGAGTTCCTTAAAACGCTGCTGTAAAGACGTATTAAATAATTCCATGAGCATGGACACCTCGGTACGGGGTCTTTTCCAGTTCTCGCTACTGAAGGCATAGACCGTCAATATTTCTATCCCCTCTTTGGCACTGAAATTAACGATCTTCTGCAGTGCTTTAACACCTGCCCTGTGCCCTGCAATCCGTGGCAAGCCTTTCTTTTTTGCCCACCGACCATTACCGTCCATGATAATGGCAAGATGCCTGGGCAAATTACCGTTATTACTACTCAATTCATGTTTTTTAGCCATTTAGCGTAAATAAATATTATGACTAAATTTCCATCATTTCCTTTTCTTTGTCTGACAGAAGCTTGTCAACTGCCTGGATGTTGCAATCAGTCAACTTCTGGATCCTGTCTTCGGCACCCCGATCTTCATCTTCTGAAATTTCTTTTTCCTTGAGAAGATCCTTACAGGTATGGTTTGCATCACGCCGAATATTACGTATCGCAATCTTGCCTTTTTCGGCTTCAGCTCGAACCACCCGAATCAATTCTTTGCGCCTGTCTTCAGTCAGTACAGGCAGTGGCACACGAATGACTTCACCTGCAGTCACCGGATTTAGCCCTAAATCTGCATTCATAATCGCTTTTTCAATATCTGGAATCGTATTTTTATCAAAGGCGGTGACACTTAAGGTGCGCGCATCCTGTACGCCAATATTAGCTGCCTGATTTAATGGAACGTTAGTACCATAAAAACTGACCATTACGTGGTCCAGTAGACTGGGATGAGCACGGCCTGTGCGTATTTTGCTTAATTCCTGTTTAAGTACTTCCAAACTCTTGAGCATGCGCTGATCGGTATCTTTATATATATCGTCAATCATTGGAATTTTCTCTTTAGTTATATTCGAATAGCTTACTTACTTGTCACTAATGTCCCTTCGTTTAATCCCTGAACGGCCCGCATCATAGAGCCCGCCTGAGTCATGTCCAGCACACGTAGCGGCATATTATTTTCACGACATAAAACAATCGCAGTGGCATCCATAACACCTAATTTCTGATCCAGAACTGCATCGTAACTCAATACATCATAGCGGCTGGCTGTTTTATCTTTGACTGGATCAGCCGAATAGATACCATCCACTTTGGTTGCTTTTATAAGCAGTTCGGCATTTATCTCGATGGCGCGAAGACTTGCTGCAGAATCAGTGGTAAAAAAGGGATTACCTGTGCCTGCAGCAAAGACTACGACTCGTCCTTTTTCAAGGTGACGCACCGCTTTTCTACGGATGTAGTCTTCACATATTTCATTGATTGAAATTGCAGACATGACTCGGGCAATAACACCCAGTCGCTCCAGTGCATCCTGCATCGCCAGTGAGTTAATCACAGTGGCTAACATACCCATGTGATCTCCGGTCACCCGGTCAATCCCCGCAGCCGCTAATCCTGCCCCTCGAAATATATTGCCACCGCCGATCACTATTGCGACTTCAACACCAGCCTCGGTTAAATCATGTATTTCACTGGCGATCCTGCGAATAACCTCGGGGCTGATGCCATAGGCAGCATCACCCATTAAGGCTTCACCACTGAGTTTTATCAAAACCCGTCGATATTTCAATTTTTTAGACGGGTTAGACAAGTTCTTATTCTCCTTTCGCCTGGGCCATGACCTCTTCAGCGAAATTGTCATTCCGCTTCTCAATGCCTTCACCCACTTCATAACGAATAAAACTTTTAACCGTTGCCCCGCCAGACTCAAGCAACTTGGCAACCGTCTGATCTGGGTCTTTGACAAAAGGCTGTCCCAGCAGTGTGATCTCTTTCAGAAACTTGTTGATACGCCCACCAATCATCTTTTCGATAATCTCCGGTGGCTTGCCACTTTCTTCTGCCTGTGCACCAAGTATTTCCTTCTCCTTGGCAAGGATATCCTCTGGGACATCTTCTTCGGCAATACATGTTGGATTACTTGCCGCAATATGCATGGCGATGTCCTTTGCCAGGCCATCATCACCGCCTTCAAGCTCAACAATGACACCGATACGAATACCGTGCAGATATGAACCGAGTATTCCTGTAGCTGAATCAAGCAGTGAAAAACGTCTGACGCTGGTATTCTCACCGATTTTGGCAACCAGTTGCTGGCGTGTTTCTTCAACCGTCTGCTCACCAATATTGCATCCCATCAAGCTATCGATATCGACAGGCTGATTAGCCAAAATACAATCTGCAACCTGTTCACAGAAATCTTTGAAACTATCATCTTTGGTGACGAAATCTGTTTCAGCATTGATTTCTGTAATCACCAACTGCCCTGTTTCTGCATTTTTCTTGATCACAAGCAGACCTTCTGCAGCAACGCGTCCTGCCTTCTTGGTAGCCTTGGACATTCCTGACTTACGCATATCCTCAATGGCTTTTTCAATATCACCATCCGTTTCCTGCAAGGCCTTCTTGCAATCCATCATGCCAGCACCTGTGCGCTCGCGAAGCTCTTTTACTGTTGCAGCTGTTATTGCCATTTCTACTCTTCCTCGCCTTCTTTACTTGCTTTATCTTCAGCGACTTTCACAACGACCTTTTTCTGGGCAGCCTTCTTCTTGGTCTTCTTTTTAGCAACCTTCTTCTTCGTCACTTTTGCTTCAGCAGGAGCCTTGGCTTCTGCTGAAACAGCTTTTTCATCTGCTGGGGCTTCATCGCTTGCAGTTGCTTTTGTGGTTTTCTTCTTGATTGTTACTTTCTTTTTAATCGTCGCTTTCCTGGTGACTTTCTTCCTGGTCACTGGTTCCTCTGCAACTTCCTGAATGATTGGTTCACCAGACTCATCCAGCTCAACAAAATCGTCCTCTTTACCGGCACCAACATGAGCTATTGCAGCACGACTATCAAGAATTGCATCAGCAATGCCCTTGGCATAAAGGCGAATTGAACGTATTGCATCATCATTACCAGGAATAACGTAATCAATATTATCCGGACTATTATTACTATCAACAACACCTACAACAGGAATACCCAGTTTCTTCGCTTCCAGAACTGCAATTTTTTCATAACCTACATCAACGACGAATAAGGCATCTGGCAGGCCACCCATATCCTTGATCCCTGACAGACCACGGGACAGTTTATCCAGTTCTCTTTTGTGTCTGAGCTGGTCTTTTTTGGTCATCTTTTCCAATGTGCCATCTGCTTCCTTGGCTTCCAGGCTTTTCATTCTGTTAATAGACTGCTTAACCGTTTGATAGTTGGTCAACAAACCACCCAACCAGCGACGATTTACAAAAGGCATACCGCAACGGAGGGCCTCTTCCTGAATCACATTTTGAGCGCTACGCTTGGTACCTACGAACATGACCTTGCCTTTCTTGGCGGCCAGTTTACTCAAAAAATTAACGGCTTCACCGTACATCGGCAGGGATTGTTCAAGGTTAATAATATGGATCTTGTTGCGTTGGCCGAACAGGTACGGTGCCATCTTGGGATTCCAGTAACGAGCCTGATGACCAAAGTGGACTCCGGCCTCCAGCATTTCACGCATGGTGACATTTGACATTTAATTCTCTCCAGTTAGGGTTGCGCCTCCGCACACACCATGTACCAACCTTTCGGCACCCAATACATAGTTGTAGTTGTGCGTGTGACATTAATTTGCGAAACTGCGGGCGCTTTATAACATAGAAGACTATTGAGAACAATCGCTTAGCTCGTTTATAGACCAGATACAGAGAAATCCATGCCCATCACCATAAAAACGCCTGATGAAATCGAAAAAATGCGGATTTCAGGCCGTCTGGCCGCCGATGTGTTGCAAATGATTGAGCCCCATGTTCAGGCAGGAATAAGCACTAACGAACTGGATCAGATCTGTCACGATTATATCGTTAATGAGCAGAATTCCATCCCTGCCCCTTTGAATTACCGGGGATTCCCAAAATCTATCTGTACTTCGATTAATCATGTCATCTGTCATGGCATTCCAGGAGACAAAAAGCTTAAGGATGGAGATATCATTAATATCGATATCACGGTAATCAAAGATGATTATCATGGAGATACCAGCAAAATGTTCTTTGTTGGGAAGCCTTCAATAAGGGCCAAAAGACTGGTACAGACTACCTACGAATGCCTGAAACTGGGTATCGGAATGGTAAAACCCGGGGTACATCTTGGAGATATTGGTCACGCGATTCAACATCATGCAGAAAAAAATAATTATTCAGTTGTGCGTGAATATTGTGGCCATGGCATTGGCAGAGAATTTCACGAAGATCCCCAGGTGCTGCACTATGGCCTAAAAGATACCGGAGTGATCATCGAAGAAGGCATGATATTTACGATTGAGCCGATGATTAATATGGGCAAACGTCATGTCAAATTACTTCCAGATGAATGGACAGTCGTCACCAAAGACCGGAGCCTCTCTGCACAATGGGAACATACCATTCTTGTTACCGCTGATGGGCATGAAGTCCTGACCAAACGAGACGAAGAGGTCTTTAATTAATGCCTATTAGCATCCAGGGCACCTCCAAAGAAGAAATATTTCTGTTCGACAACGATTGTTTCGCAGAAGAATTACAATCTAGCGCATCCCCACTCAGTATTTACAAAGATACCTTACAAAAAGGAACCCAGGCATTAAATGACGCATTTGATAGCGGACAAAATGTTGTTGAACTCGTGCACAAACGTGCAGAATTTATTGACCAGCTTCTGATTCATGCCTGGCAGTCTATGATCAGCTGCGAAGAACTGGCCCTGGTGGCGGTAGGCGGTTATGGCCGAGGTGAACTTCATCCTGCCTCTGATATTGATCTGATGATTCTGGAAAAATCCAGGAGCAACAAAATAACCAATGAACAAATCCAGCAATTCCTGACCTTCCTATGGGATATTGGACTTGAGGTTGGTCAGAGCGTACGTACTGTGAAGGATTGTCTTACTGAAGGCAGGGCTGATATCACCGTAGCTACAAATATTATGGAAGCACGTTTACTGGTGGGTGACACAGCACTATTCGACTCCATGCGTAAACTGACCGGACCAAAAAAAATCTGGCCGACCAGGAAATTTTTCAAGGCCAAGTTACAGGAACAGATCGAGCGCCATAAAAAATATGCCAACACTGAACATAGTCTGGAGCCGAACATCAAGGAAAGCCCCGGGGGATTAAGGGATATCCAGATGATTGGCTGGGTCGCCAAACGACATTTTGCTGTTGAGAGCCTGCATGATCTGGTTAAACATGATTTTCTAACTGAAGAAGAATACCTGAGACTCAAAGCTGGCCAGACATTTCTCTGGCGTATTCGTTATGCCCTGCATATTTTAACGGGCCGGCATGACGACAGACTTTTGTTTGATCGTCAACGTCACATAGCAGAACTCTTTGGCTTTCACGCTGAAGATAACAGCGGCGTTGAGCAATTCATGAAATTTTATTATCGGATGGTGCGTGAATTAAACCGTCTTAATGAGATGCTGTTACAGCACTTCCAGGAAGAGATCATCTATGCGACCCGTAGAGAAAAAATAAAGCCCATCAACAAGCGGTTTCAGATTCGCAATGATTTTATCGAAGTCTGTCATGACCAGGTATTTAAATGGTACCCCTTTGCATTACTTGAGGTATTTCTACTCATACAACAAACACCGAAAATCAAGGGTATTCGAGCCAGTACCATTCGCCTGATTCGTGAATATTCCTACCTGATTGATGATGAATTCAGAAATGATATTCGTAATAAAAGCCTGTTTATGGAAATCATTCGACAACCAAGATATGTTGGCCATGAACTTCGTCGTATGCACCGTTACGGCATACTAAGTAAATATCTGCCCGCCTTTGGTCAAATTGAGGGACAGATGCAATTTGACCTGTTCCATGTTTATAGCGTTGACGAACATATTCTTTTTGTGATTCAGAATATGCGTCTCTTTGCTCTACCCGAGTACGCGAATACTTACCCTTTGTGTCAGAAGATTTTAACAATTTTGCCCAAACAGGAGTTGCTCTATCTCGCTGGTTTATTCCATGACATCGCCAAAGGACGCAAAGGAGATCATGCGAAACTGGGCGTAAAAGATGCCGTCGACTTCTGTAAGCTTCACGGGCTAAGCACATTTGATGCAGAGCTTGTTGGCTGGTTGGTCGAAAACCATTTGGTCCTGTCGAAAACGGCCCAACGCGAAGATATCAATGATCCTGAAGTCATTAACAAGTTTGCAGTCACTATGGGTGACAGGGAACGCTTGAATTACCTGTATCTTTTGACTGTTGCTGATGTCAATGGTACCAACCCTGAACTCTGGAATGCCTGGAAAGACTCATTATTCAGCCAGCTCTATAATGAGACGACACGTGCACTCAGACGTGGTCTGGAAAACCCGTTCAATAAGGAAGATCGCATCAAGAAAACCAAACACTCTGCATTGGCACTTGTGAATAAACGGACAAAATCAAAATTTGATGTTGGCCAGCTCTGGGCATCATTGGGTGAGGATTATTTTATTCGCTACTCACCCGATGAAATCGCCTGGCATACCAATTCGATCGCTGAGAACAGCAAACAGCAATATCCATTAATCAAGGTTCGACAACAGGCCACTCGAGGTGGTACAGAAATATTTGTATACATGAAAAACCAGGACAATATTTTTGCGACAACAACACGTGTACTGGATCAACTTGGCCTGACTATTGTTGATGCCAGGGTTATAGCCTCAACACATGGATACACACTGGATACCTATATTGTTCTGGATAAGTCAGGCGAGGCAATTAAAGAAAAGAAACACAGGGAAGACATTGTGACCAAGCTTGATGATGCACTATCAAATGTGGAACAGCATTTTAAAATAGTATCGCGCCCACGCTCACGAAAACAGAAGGTATTCCCTATCCAGACACGTGTTCAATTTTCACAGGATGAAGTAAATCAAAGGACCATCATGGAAGTTATTGCTTCAGACAGACCTGGTTTTTTATCTCAAGTAGGTATTGCCCTGGCCGGATGTAATGTTCGATTGCATGGTGCAAAAATTGCCACCTATGGTTCACGTGTTGAAGATATTTTTTTCATCACCGACAAAGAAGACCAGCCGATTACAGACCCGGCAAAGTTCGAGAGCTTGACGAATTTTATTATTGAGACCCTTTCCTGATATAAATGGTCACGCCGCCACTTTCTGAAAAAGAACTGCTTGAAAGTGCCTCTAAAATTGCCGGCATGACGCTACAACAAATAGCAAATCGACAAGGGCTGGCAACACCCGACAATCAACTCCATCACAAGGGCTGGGCAGGACAGTTACTTGAACTCAGTCTGGGCGCAACCGCTGGCTCACGCCCTGAACCAGATTTTCAGCATATCGGTATTGAATTGAAAACCTTGCCTCTGAACCGTAGTGGATCACCGAAAGAAACCACCTTTGTCTGTGCCATCAATCTCTCTACTATCGAGTCACGTTGGGAAGAATCTTTAGTCAAACATAAACTATCTCGTGTCCTGTGGATACCGATAGAAGCTGACCCTGAAATACCATTGGCCGCAAGACGTATTGGCTCAGCCATTCTTTGGAGCCCTGATAAAGATCAAGAATCAGTATTACGTAAAGACTGGGAAGAACTTATGGACATGATCTCCATGGGAGAACTGGAACAGATCACTGCACATCAAGGTCAATATCTTCAAGTACGCCCTAAAGCAGCAAATACCAGAGCACTCACCAAAGGCATCGATAGCAAGGGAGAAGAGATCCTCACCCTGCCCCGCGGTTTCTATTTAAGAACAAAATTAACTGATCAAGTATTAAGGAACCTATGATCAAGTCATGAATCGACATCTTGCGATTAAAACATCCTGTTTCTGCGTTGTAAAACTTCGCAATAGCCATGCTATTACGCACGCTTTACGCCTTGAACCAGGATATTTTAATCAACTATCTGTTCGACCCAGACTTGCTCAGAGATTCCTTTAATCAAGAATACTGAATTGGCATGCCCTTAAAACTAAATCGAAAATTATCTATTGCACCTATGATGGATCATACGGACAGACACTTTCGTTATTTCATGCGCATCATCTCACCAAATGCCCTGCTTTATACCGAAATGATTACTACAGGTGCACTTATTCATGGCGATAGAAAACGTTTTCTTGAACATCATACGGATGAATACCCATTGGCAATTCAATTGGGAGGAAGCGAACCGGAAGATCTCGCCACCTGTGCGGTAATTGCCGAAGAGTCCGGTTTTAATGAGGTGAACCTGAATGTTGGTTGCCCCAGTGATCGGGTGCAATCAGGGCGATTCGGTGCCTGCCTGATGGCAGAGCCAGAACTGGTTGCCGAAGGCATTGCTAAAATGTCACAACGTGTAGATATTCCTGTAACAGTAAAAACAAGAATCGGTATTGATGACAAAGATAGTTACGAAGAATTATCCACGTTTATCAATACTGTAAAACAAGCAGGCTGCAATACCTTCGTTATCCATGCACGTAAGGCCTGGTTGAATGGTCTCAGTCCAAAAGAGAATCGTGAGGTACCACCGCTACAATACGAAACGGTTTATCAACTGAAAAAGGATTTTCCTGAACTTGAATTTGTGATTAATGGTGGCTTCACGGAACGAGATGCCATTATGGAACAGTACCAACATGTCGATGGTGTCATGATTGGTCGTGCAGCTTATCAAAATCCTTATCTGTTGGCAGAGCTTGAACAAGCATTGTTTACTACTGAAACACCACTACTCACACGCAATGAAATTCTGCAAAGGTTTATTGAATATATTCAGCAGAACCTGGATGTGGGTGTTTACCTTGGACATATGACGCGTCATATCCTTGGCTTGTTTTTAGGTCAACCTGGTGCTCGCGCCTATCGCAGGTATATTAGTGAGAATGCTTATAAAGAAGGGGCCGGTGTTGAGGTTGTTCGGGTTGCTATGCAAAAGACGCATGTGAATGAATACCAATAACTCCGTAAATTTAAAATCTATAAGCTTCAAGGTGATAGCTACCATTATCCTGTTGTGGATAATTAAGGGAGTAGAGGTATTCTTTGATTTAAATTTTAATGTATATGGTATTTATCCCAGAGAAATAGAAAATTTGCTGGGGATAGCTTTTGCACCAATGATTCATGGTACTTTTGAACACCTTTTTTCAAACACAATGGCTCTGTTTGTTTTAGCAATCGCCTTATTTTATGAATACCCCAAATCAGCAAAATACGTTTTCCTGATTATTTATTTTGGGTCTGGAATTGGTGTTTGGTTATTTGCACGAGATTCCTACCATTACGGTGCCAGTGGTTTAACGCATGGCATGATGTTTTTCCTTTTCCTGATTGGTGTCTTACGGAGAGATAAGCCCGCGATGGCTATCTCTATGATAGTATTTTTTCTTTATGGCAGTATGGTCTGGGGTGTGCTTCCAACACGGGAAGATATATCTTTTGAGACACATTTGTTTGGTGCTTTAGCCGGTATTATTTGTGCAATAATATTTCGTAACAGGGATCCCAAACCACCGGGGAAAAAATACAGTTGGGAAGAAGAAGATATTAATTCTGAAATGCCTGACACAAATGGCAGAGAAAGAGAAAATGTCTGACCCCTGAATTACTGTAAAGTAATGATTATTGATGTGTAAGAGTTGGCCTGGTCATTATCAAAGTGGGGTTTAATCAGGCTAATTGACTGGCAAGGTATAGTTTGACGAAGTATTTAGCAGCAAATCCAAAAATTCCCAGTCCCAAGCCAACAAATAAAACCATCATGCCAAAACGACCAGCTTTGGATTCTTCAGCAAGCTTATAGACAATAAATAACATATAACTAATGCCAATAGTCAGGCCTAGCGTTAATGATATTTCGGCAAATTCTTTTTCAGTCATGTTCTTACCCTAAAATAATTAACACTCATTCGATTTTGAAAAGTGTCTGGCACCTAACTCTGAACCAGGCACGTACAGTACACTTCTAAGCGCGATAAACGTTCTAGGTATAGGGCTCTCCGTCAAGTCAAAAAAGGATGTTATTGTGCACTGCAATATGTTATTTTTCAATGCAATAAATTTGCTTTTAAAAAGGATTATGTGAATGAAGATATTTGTTGCAGACAAAATCGCCGACAAAGGTGTCGAATTCCTCAAGAAGCAGCCAGGACTTGATGTTGACTTCACTACAGGACTCAATGAAGCCGAGGCCTGTGAACATATTCGTGAGGCAGATGCGGTGATCGTTCGCAGTGCCACCAGTATTCGTGGTGATATCCTTGAAGCAGCTAAAAACCTGAAGGTGATTGGTCGCGCAGGGATCGGGGTTGATAATATTGATATCCCTGCCGCCACCGAGCGCGGTATCGTTGTATTAAATACACCGGATGCCAACGCGACAACTACAGCAGAATTGGCTATTGCCCACATGATGTCCCTTTCTCGACACCTGCCCTTTGCCGATCAATCCATTCGCAATGGAAAATGGGAACGTTCCAGCTTCATGGGTGCAGAACTTTCTGGCAAAACGCTTGGTGTCATCGGTTTTGGCACCATTGGTCGCATCGCCGCCAACCGCGGACTGGGTTTGAATATGAATGTGGTTGCCTACGATCCCTTTGTCACCGATGAAATATTTGCTGAAGCCTGTGTGACGCCGATGGATATTGATCAACTACTGGAATGTGCTGACTTTGTCACCCTGCACTGCCCGCTCATTGAACAGACTAGAAATCTCATCAGCAGGGAAAGGTTAGCAATCATGAAATCAAGCGCACGTTTGATCAATTGTGCACGCGGCGGTTTGATAGATGAAAAAGCCCTGTTTGAGGCATTAAATAGTGGGCAACTGGCAGGTGCGGCCCTGGATGTTTATGAAAATGAACCGCCTACGGATTCTCCTTTATTAAAACTCGATAACGTTGTCTTTACTCCACACCTGGGTGCATCAACTAAAGAAGCACAAACGGCAGTCGGTGTAGCGATTGCAAAACAGATTGCTACTTTTCTGCAGAGTGGTGAAGCAATCAACGCGGTGAATATGCCTCGTGTTGCAACAGAAGAAGCATTAACACTGAAACCCTATCAGGAAATTGCCAGTAAGCTTGGGCAATTAATGGCATTGATGGCCACTTCAGCAATAAAACAACTGGAAGTCAGTCTGCACGGACAAATTGCAAGTTGTGATCCACACCCGGTTGCCATCGAAGCCCTGGTTGGTCTGTTACAAAACAGTCTTTCAATCCCTGTGAACCAGGTCAATGCCGCGCATCTGGCAAAGCGTCAGGGGATTGCCCTGACTGAATCACGATCGGAGGCAACGCATGATTATATTTCCATGGTCTCAGTGAGAGCACAATTTGTTGGGGCAAAATCCGATAAGGAGGAAATTATTCTTTCTGGCACCTTGTTGAATGATAAATATCCACGCCTGATCCAGATCAATAATTACCAGATCGAGTCACCCCTGTCCGGTAATTTGTTGATCACGCGACATTCGGATAAACCTGGCGTTGTTGGCGCGTTGGGTGTTTTGCTGGGAGAAGAGAATATTAATATTTCAAACATGCAGGTCGGTGTTAAAGATGGTTCAGATGAAGCGATAGCCATCATTGGCATCTCTCAACTACTCTCGGAAAGTGCCCTGAGTGCAGTAGCTGATATCCCGGCGATAGATAAGGTCATTCAGGTAAGCCTGTGACACAGTTTTATGAGGTAGAGTACGTACTGTTTGATTGTGACAGTACGCTTTCCTCGCTTGAAGGCATTGATGAACTGGCAAAACAGATTGGTGTCTACGAGCAACTGGCCCCCCTCACGCAGGCAGCAATGGAGGGTAAAGTAAAACTGGATGACATCTATAAGCAGCGTCTTGAATTAATTCAACCAGATAAACAGGCCATTGAGTGGGTTGCACAACGCTATATTGAGACTATGGTCACTGATACAGATATCGTAATAGAAAAACTTCAAAAGGCGAACAAACAAGTTCACATCATCAGTGGTGGCCTACGACAGTCCATCTTGCCGCTTGCAAAAAAACTTAACATTGCTGAAACCAATGTGCATGCTGTAGATGTTTATTTCGATAGCAATGAAACATATGCCGGCTTTGATGAACAATCCCCTTTAGCCCGGTCCGGTGGTAAAGCTGTCGTCAGTCAGCAGATCATTGGTGAAACGGGGAAAGCTGTTTTAATAGGTGATGGTATAACGGATCTTGAAGCACAACATGAACGCATACACTTCATTGGCTTTGGTGGTGTTGTTATTCGCGATCTTGTTCGTAGTCAATCCAGCGACTACATTGAAGAAGCAACATTGTTACCTTTATTGGATTGTTTGTTACCTCGTTCAGGGGATTAAAATCATCCAAACAACGAAGGGATCAATTCCCGTTATGCATTGCCGAGAAAGTAACAGGATTTAAGGCCATTTAGCAGGGATGCTAAATGAACGGCATCATGACAGGAAGTCATGTTGGCGTATGCCGCTAAAATCCTTTTACTTTTGAGGGTAGCCTTTAGACCAAGGCATTCGGGCGGCCTTTCTTTTGGTACCTTTTCTTTGGCCGCGCAAAGAAAAGGTACTCTCCATCAGGAGAAACCCAATGAGAAAAGAAGACAAATTTATTTTAATATAGGCAATGACTAAGATAACCCACCAAATAATCTACCTCCTAATACTGATATCGCTATCAGCCTGTGGCGACACACAACCACAACTCACACCACTCCCGGATGATGCCATCATCCTCGCTTTCGGAGATAGTCTCACCTATGGCACGGGTGCAAACAAGGGAGAAAGCTATCCTGCTGTTCTTGAAACCTCAGTCAATCGTAAGGTCATCAATGCCGGGGTGCCTGGGGAACTATCCGTACAAGGTCTGAAACGTTTGCCAAAATTTCTTGATAAATATCAACCTGCCTTATTAATCCTTTGTCATGGTGGCAACGACATATTACAAAAATTTGATCTTGCAAAGGCTGAGTCAAATATCAGACAGATGATTGTCCTGGCTGAAAATAGAAATATTCCGGTGATCCTTCTTGGTGTTCCAAATCCGGGCTTATTCCTTAGCGATGCGGATCTGTATAACAATATTGCAGATAACACCGAGGTTACTTTTATTCCGAACCTCATTGCAAAAATACTGTCTGACAAATCAATGAAGTCAGACCCGGTACATCCCAACAACATTGGCTACACCAAGATGGCCTCAATACTAGCCATTACATTAAGAAATAGCGGCGCACTGTAGCATAAGCGACTGTATATATTACTGGATATAAATACCGTTTATGGGATGATCGAGGCCCTCAAATAAATTGCACGTACAACTTCACACAGGAAATCAGTATGAACATCAGGCGTTATCTTTCAGTAGTAATTTTCACATTAATGAGCTTTTCAGCCTTTGCTGCTACCGAAGTCAAAACCGAAATCAATACGGACAAGCAAAAATTAAGTTATGCCATGGGCACATATTTTGCCATGGGCATCACACAACAAGAGATGGATATTGATATCCCCGCCTTTGTTCAGGCTGTTGAGGATGTAATGAACAAAAGTGAGCCACAGATCAGCATTAAGGAAATGCAGGATATTCTCACGAAATATAAGGAAACCGTCGCTGCGGAAGAGTCAAAGGCGATCGCAAGGAATGAAAAAGCGGGTGAAGCTTTCCTGGCAGAGAATAAAAAGAAAGAAGGTGTCGTTGAAACTTCTAGCGGCCTTCAATATAAAATTCTTACGAAAGGTAGTGGCAAAAAACCTGCTGCTGGAAGCAATGTCACCGTTCACTACAAAGGCACATTAATTGATGGTACTGTTTTTGACAGTTCCTACGATCGAGGACAGGCTGCAACACTTTCTCTGGGTCAGGTGATTAAAGGCTGGCAAGAAGCCGTGCCAATGATGACAACAGGCTCGAAATGGCAAATTTATGTCCCTGCAGAACTTGCTTACGGAGACCGTGCCGCGAGTGAATTGATTGGTCCCGGATCGACTCTAGTGTTTGATATCGAATTAATTTCTATTAATTAGTGTTAAAGAATATTTAATAGTAACGTATTTTATTCAGGCGGCACACCTGCAAGGTGAGCCGCTTTTTTATTTACGTCTGTAATTACCGACTGGATAGCATCAACCACAAGCTCAGGGTTTTCCAGCGGTATTAGATGCCCACTGCCTTCAGCAACTATCTGTGTCCCTGAGGCATTAAGCTTTGACAAATCTTTCTGCATATCCATCCATGCTAGATACAGGGCTTCACCCATAGGATCGTCTGACCATTCCCGTTCTCCTCTGGAAACAACCACCAGGGGCATATCTCTAAGTCTTCCTGACTGACTAATCTGTGCCGCACTGATGGGATAATTCACATATTCACGCCGCTCGGTATCAGCAGTTCGCGGCGCAGACAATATAGCTCCAACCAGATTTCTAATACTGTCTGGGTACAAATGCAGCGTTTCACCGGTATACACCCGCTGAAAATTGCCTAAATCAGCAATACTTTTGTCATTGGGAATAGACGGCAATCGTTCTGCCTGTTCAGGATGTGATGAATCTACCAGTACCAGACCGGCGGTCCTGGAGGCATAAAGCTTGGTAAAATAAAGCATGTTGAAGCCGCCAAAAGAATGTCCCACCATGATATAAGGAGACGGTAATTCTGCAGCTTCCAGTAGTGTAGATAGCTCATCAACAATCTGGTCTGTCGCACGCGGAGACGGGCCTCTGTCGCTCCAGCCGTATCCCGCCCTGTCATAACTACAGGATCTAATATTGTTCTCGGCCAACAAGCTCTGGACCTTAAACCAGTCAAGTGAAAACCCGCCCAAACTAGCATCAAGAATTACGGTGGGGCCTTCTCCCCCACTTCCTGCTGTACAGTAGAGATGAAGTCTATGCGTACCTACACTGACCAGTTTGCCTGGGGGACGATTCCATCTAATCTCCCTGCCCTCGTCGGCGGACACCCACCCGACAAATGGTGACATTATTAAAAAGACACTAGCCATGACTCTGATTATGAGATTCATGTGATCCGCTTCATTTATATGAAATAATCAACTTTATTATGTACATACTAGGACAGCTGTTGTTGATGTGACAGGCCAATTGGCAGCTTGTTCTGTCCATACGAAGTAAAATAATTGCAAAAACAATGCTAAATCAGGGTGAAAATAGATAAAAATCTAAACTTAATACCAGAAATACCTTCTAATCATGCTAAATTATACGAAATCCATCTACTTTATTGGTTTATAAATCATAAAATAATCATGCAGTTAACACTTCTTACAGTCATTTTCGCTATCACATTGGTGACTTTCAGTAGTTTTGCCAACGAAGAACCGGTTTCTGATGCCGAGGACAATTTCCATCAGGGTCAAAATTTCTATCAGGATGACAAATTTGAAGCGGCTGCGGATAGCTTTTCAAAAGCAATCCGCCAATCACCTGATGATTCACGCTATCACCACTGGCTTGCGAAAACTTATGGAGAATTGGCAGAAACATCCGGCTGGTTAAAGGCCATGAGATTTGCTGGAAATGCAAAAAAATCTCTTGAACGTGCCGTTGAACTGGATCCGGAAAATATTGCTGCACTCACGGATCTTATGAAATATTATGAACAGGCTCCCAGATTTCTTGGGGGAAGTAACAAGAAAGCCGAGGAAATTAGCAACCGCCTGGAGAAATTAAGGCAGCAAGATACCCACTCATTTATCAATCACCGTGCGACTACTAGCCAGCAATATAGCTAAAAACCATTAGCGATAAGAAAAATTAGATATAATGCACACACCACGGAATGAGCCTACTTGATTAATCCGATACCCTTTATGAAGAAACTTCCACTATTCATTGCATTAATTCTGGCGTTCTGTTCGATTTTTTTCCAGACTAATGCTTATTCAGATGCACCATTGGTGCCTCTGTCGGAATTGACTCCTGCCAAAAAACACATTAATGCAACGGAAATTATTACTTACATAATCAATAGTCACCACTATCATAAGAAACCACTTGATGACACATTGTCTTCGTCTATCTTTGACTCCTACCTGAAAAGCCTGGATCCAAATCGCAGTTTTTTCCTGGATGAAGATATACAGGAATTTTCAAAATACAGATATAAGCTGGACAATGCCCTGTTAAAATCAGAGCTGGAACCAGCTTTCGACATTTTTAAAACCTACAGGAATAGAGTCAAAGAACGCATCAATTATGCAGTCCTGGAATTAGAGAATAAATTTGATTTTGAAATTGATGAAGAATATCTGTTTGACCGTCGCGAACTTCCCTGGGCTGCCAATGTTGCCGAGTTAAATGAAATCTGGCGCAAGCGTGTAAAGAATGACATGCTCAATCTTCTATTGACTGGTAAAGAAGAAATAGAAATAAAAGAAACTTTAAGAAAACGCTATCAGCGAATTTATACCAGCACATACCAGCTAAATTCGAATGATATCTTTCAAACCTTTGTTAACGCCTACACGACTTCAATCGAACCTCATACTTCTTATTTTTCACCCAGAACCTCGGAAAACTTTGATATAAGTATGCGGCTCTCTCTCGAAGGCGTCGGTGCAGTCCTCAGAAACGAAAATGATTACACCCTCATCCAGAAAATTATCCCCGGTGGACCGGCAGACTTAAGTAAAAAACTTCATAGTAAAGACAAGATCATTGGTGTCGGTCAGGGTGCAAGTGGAGAAATCATTGATGTCATTGGCTGGAGACTTGATGACGTTGTAGAACTTATCCGCGGCCCTAAAGGCACAGTTCTTCGTCTGAAAATCATCCCTGGCAAGATGGGCAACGAAGACCTTAATATTGTCGTTACATTAACCAGAAACAGGATTAAGCTGGAAGAGTCAGCATCAAAATCGAAGGTCATCGATTTACCTGGTCTGGACAGGAAGATTGGTGTTATTGATATCCCTACTTTCTATGTGGACTTCGCAGCCCAGGCTAAAGGCGACTCTGATTACAGAAGCACCAGTAAAGATGTTCGTAAACTTATCACCGGCCTGATCAAAGAAGGTGTTGAGGGTATTATCATCGATTTACGTGCGAATGGCGGCGGCTCTCTTTCCGAATCACTTGCGCTAACGGGACTCTTTATCAAAGAAGGTCCTGTGGTACAAACGAAGAATTCATCAGGAGAAATTGATATTAACAATGATCCTGACCCTTCCCTTTATTATGCGGGGCCTTTGGCGGTACTGGTTGACAGAAACAGTGCCTCAGCTTCAGAAATTTTTGCAGGCGCTATTCAGGATTACCGACGTGGTATTATCATCGGCGAGCCAACCTTTGGTAAGGGGACTGTACAAAATATTGTCGATCTGAATAATTTTATTAAAAATCCTGCGGAAGAGCACGGCAAACTTAAAACGACAATTGCTCAATTTTTCCGCGTCAGTGGAAGCAGTAATCAAAATAAAGGCGTCATTCCCGATATTGTTTTTCCCACGGCCATTGATATAGAAGATTATGGCGAACGTTCTCTGGAGAATGCCTTGCCATGGGATCAGGTCAAATCGGCAAATTATATCAAAGTAGGGTCACCAGAAAGATTTTATGACAAAATCAGATCATTACATGAAGGGCGCATGAGATCTGACAAAAGTTTTAAACTGGTTCTGGAACAATTAACTCTTGTTAAAGCAGGTAATGATAAGAAAACTATTTCTCTGAAGGAAAGTAAACGTAAGGCCGAACGCGAAAAGCTGTTAGATATGAAGCATGAGCTTAAGAACGAATTAAGGATTGCTCAGGGACTTGAACCACTTCCACAAAGGGATGAGACACTGGAAATCGACGCAATTGAAGAGGAAGATGATAAAGAAAAACCTCATGACATCCTGCTACAGGAGACCGCCCGCATTCTCAATGATCTGATCCAGATACTCGACTATGGTCCTTCAGGACTCCAGGCATTAAAGATTGAACAAGAAGATGTTGTGGGCAAGCTATAATATTACTTCATACTGAGATACAAAACCCCTCAATTACTTGCTCAATAAAGCGTACCAATCAAGCAAGAGTTTTCCGTCATTATAATTAATACAGGAGGTGACAAAATTAATAAGATACCTGCAACGCTAATAGATGGCGATGGCATCGGCCCTGAAATTACCGCAGCCACGATCAATGTATTGGATGCACTAAAGGCGCCTTTTGAATGGACACGCTTTAAGGCAGGTCTTGCGGCAATGGAAGAATCAGGTGATGTGTTACCCATGCCCCTGCTGGATAATATTCGCGAGACCAAACTTGCACTCAAGGCACCTTTGACTACACCTGTCGGTGAAGGCTTTCGTTCGGCCACCGTTCGCCTGCGAGAAGAATTTAATTTATATGCCAATGTCAGACCCGCACTTACTTTTATTCCTGGTGGTCGTTTCGACAATATTGATCTGATTTTAATCCGCGAAAATACTGAAGGCCTGTACGTGGGTGTTGAACATTATATTCCTGTCGATGGTGACCCAAGGGCTGTTGCCTCCGCATCAGGAATAATGACACGTGCTGGTTGTAAAAGAATTGCAGATTTCACCTTCGATTATGCCTTACGCAATGGCCGTAAAAAGGTAACTATTGTGCACAAGGCTAATATTCTCAAAAAACTCACAGGTTTGTTCCTTGATACCGCACTTGAAGCTGGTAAACCCTTTGCAGACAAACTCGATATTGAAGAGCGCATTGTTGATAACACAGCCATGCAACTGGTAATTAATCCCTCCCAGTTTGACGTTATTCTAACCAGCAATATGTTTGGAGATATCCTCTCCGATGAAATTGCCGGACTGATTGGCGGCCTGGGACTGGCACCAGGTGGCAACATTGGCCCTGATGTTGCCATATTCGAAGCTGTACACGGATCAGCACCAGACATTGCCGGAAAAGGCATTGCCAATCCAACAGCTCTGTTACTTGCATCTGCAATGATGCTGGAGCACGTCAACGAAAATGACAAAGCCAAACAATTACGTCGCGAGATTAAAACAGTCCTTAATGAAGACAACGTTCGTACCGGTGACCTCGGTGGTAGTGCAACAACCATTGAATATGCGGAAGCCATCATTAAACGAGTCAGCTAGGTAGATACACTCAAGTTTTATGACGACTGGTTTACTTTACGATCCTGTATTTCTTGAACACAAAACCAGTCCGGGTCATCCAGAGTGCAGCGAACGCCTTGATGTTTCTATACAACATCTAAAACAACAGAGCTGGTTTGATTCACTCACACATCTGGCACCCAGAACCGCTGAACTGGACTGGATTGAATCAATTCACAGTCTTGATTATATAAAACGTGCGGAATCTACATGCCAATCCGGTAATGATTTCCTTGATTCAATGGATGTCAGTATTTGTCCAAGGTCATACGATATTGCACGCATGGCCACAGGTGCGGTTCTTGAGATAGCCGATAAGGTCATCAATAAAGACATTAATAATGGTCTGGCACTGATCAGGCCCCCCGGTCATCACGCCGAACAGGATCAGGCACTTGGTTTTTGTCTTTTTAATAACGTTGCCATCCTTGCCAAATACCTGCAAAAACAATATCAACTGGACAAAATTTTAATACTCGATTGGGATGTCCATCATGGTAATGGCACTCAACATAGCTTCGAGTCAGATCCATCCGTGCTATATATCAGTACTCATCAATACCCTTTCTATCCCGGCACCGGGGCCTATAGTGAAACGGGTATCAACAGGGGCGTGGGTGCTACGCTCAACTGCCCCATGCCTGCAGGCGCAAATGATAGTGACTATGAATTGGCATTCAAGGATAAAATTTTACCCAGGATAGATGAATTCAAACCGGAAGCCATCATCATTTCCGCAGGTTTTGATGCACATATTGACGATCCTCTGGGGCAAGTGAACCTGAGCACAGAATTTTATGCGTGGATGACCCAGCGCATCATGGAAAAAGCTGATCAATATTCAGACAAACGAATTATTTCTGTACTCGAAGGTGGTTATAATCTCGACATGTTACCGCTATGTATTGAAAAACATCTTTCAACTTTAAACTCTTACGGAATGTGAGCCGTGCAAGTACATTTAACCACGCTGGGTTGCAGACTGAACGAAGCCGAACTTGAAAGCTGGGCCAGCGGCTTTATGTCTAAAGGCCATGCCATTACGCAAAAAGCTGAACAGGCTGATGTCGTTGTGATTAATACCTGTGCCGTAACTCAGGATGCAGTACGTAAATCAAGACAGCTGATACGACGCACACACCGAAATAATCCCACCGCAAAGCTTGTCGTCAGTGGCTGCTACAGTAGCCTGAATAAGACCATTGCAGATGAAATTGAAGGCATCGATCTGTTGATCCCGAATCAGGACAAGGAAAGACTGGTAGATATCGCCACACAAAAACTGAACCTGCTGACCATGCCCTCAGAGGCAACGATTCCCGGGGAGACATCATTATTCAAACGTGGACGTCAGCGTGCCTTTATCAAAATACAGGATGGTTGTCGCTACCGTTGTACCTATTGCATTGTCACAGTTGCCCGAGGTAGTGAACGCAGCCGGGCTGTCGAAGACATTATTGCTGAGATAAATAATCTAACCAGTCAAGGCATCCATGAAGCAGTGCTGACTGGTGTTCATGTCGGTGGCTACGGTAATGATATCAATAGTGATCTTTATGAATTAATCAAAGCAATACTCAGTGAAACAGACCTGCCTCGACTCAGGTTGGCATCGGTTGAACCCTGGGACCTGCCAGACAGGTTTTTTGAATTATTTTCAAATAAAAGATTAATGCCACATATGCATTTACCTTTGCAAAGTGGCAGTGACGGTGTTTTGAAAAGAATGTCTCGCCGTTGTAAATCAGATGACTTCAGACGACTGATAGATTATGCACGAAGTGAAGTTCCTGACTTCAATGTGACCACGGATGTCATTGTAGGGTTCCCCGGAGAAACGGAACAAGAATGGCAGGAAAGCATGGCATTTATCAGAGCTGCTGAATTTTCACACATACATATTTTCAGTTATTCCAAGCGCGAGGGTACAAAAGCTGCCGGGCTTGTCGATCAGGTAAGTAACGACATAAAAAAAATACGCAGTGTTGCGCTTCATCGATTAGCGGCAGAGATGAAAAGAGCTTATCTGGAAAAACATATCAACAAGGCGTTTTCGGTTTTATGGGAGGGCAACTCGAATTCTGATCAAACAGGAAAAACAAGATATTTTGGCTACACCCCGAATTTCATGCGCACACAGATTGACATTGATTCCAGTGAATATCTAACAAACACAATACAACAAGCCAGACTCATATGTGTAAATCCGAATGGTGAAAATATATTGGCTGTAAAAATATAGTTTGAATACTACTTTTGAGCATAGAAAACTAACTGGTTAGTCTGATAGAACTAACTATTCATGGTATTTATAATATTTAAGCCCCTGGTTTTGCAGCTTTAATTTCTTCTGCCACGCCTTCCAGGTTCTCATATGCAAACTCTACGCGTGTCAGCTCGTCACTGATAGCTTGTAAGCCAGAGAATGCACCAAGAAGCTTTTTTGACTTTAAAAGTGCATAACCTTTCCTGATTTTACTTACTATTTCCTCAGCCTGATCGGCTGGTAATTTAACATTCCACATGACGGCTTTAATTCGCGCTAATCTTCTATCCAGGTTTCTTCTCGCCTTTTCCAGTTTCTTGTATTCGGCCAGGATCGCTGCATAACGTTCTTCTTCGGCGATTTCACTCGCGTCCATAATCTCGTCTGCTGTTTCAGTCTGAAGGACGGGCGTACTCTCAACAAGATTATCGCTATCACTACCAAACCAGCCAAAGACAAATGCCACAGTGCCTATCACCAGGGCGATTACAATCAGTAGAACGTATTTCATAGATTTAACTCCAAATAATATTTCCCGCCATAATTCTTAATTCGCGTAGAAAATTGCTTAAATTCAGTACTCAAAATTTTGGCGAAGGATTATGACACAAAAGAATTGAACAACCTATATCATATTGATTTTTATAGTTATTTTTAATATAAGTGAGCCGTAATTTTACTGTTTTTATCATTATAAATTTATATTATTCAAAGATTTAGACATAGAAAGTTAAGTCAATTTTATGATAATTAATTTAAGTAATTATCCTAACTATCGGTAATTTATAGATATTTACTTGATTTATTCTTTCCAATGGTCTACAAATACACTAAACAGGTTAAAAACAATCCGCTGATGGAGGTTTCACCATGGCACATATGATGGCTCAAGCGTATCAGAAGGTTTCCAGACATGGCCGACCCAGTGGGCCAGGGGGTAGACAGTATTCTGCGACGATTGACGATGGGCTGCTGTCAGGTTTCATCCATCATCCTTCTGCATTCCCTTTAAGTTGTAAAAGACTCTGGTTTGAAAGAGAAAAAAACCACATCCCCGAGCACGAAAAAACCATTGGTCTATGTTTTAGATCAGAAAAATACCTGAAGCCAGGCATCAAGATTGAAATATCAATTCCACTAAGGGGCGAGGTTCAGATATTTCGCGGTAAGGTCGTATTAGTCAGAACTATGGACGACCATTTTGAAGTAGGCATGTGGCTAACACCCGAAGATGTACACCGTGCTCGTGTTGTTGAACAGATTTGTCACATTGAGACCTATCTAAGAACCAAGAGACATCAAGACGGTCCATTTGTTAACGATGAACGTGTCGCTGAAGAATGGGTCAATAAATATGCAGCAGCATTTCCATCAGCAGGATAAAAAGGACGGAATTAATTATGAATAAAACAAGATATGTAAGGACCTCATCTGGCAGCATGATACCGATTTATCCGCACCCGACTGACAATAAAAATTCATCACAAACCAAGTCATCGAGTCTGAAGGCTTCGAAAAAAACTGCCAATACCAAGACCTCGAATAGCAAGGGTTAAACACAGACGACAACACGGAAATACAAGGAAGTATTTCAACATTAGCCCAGTGAACATTAATTCAGGGAACTTCATGAATCTGGTAACTGGTCTGACCTGGGTCAGAAGTGATTCAGTAACAGATACCCATACCACCTAAACCACAATACCCCCCAGGATTTTTAGCAAGATATTGCTGATGATGATCTTCGGCATAATAAAACTCGGGGGCAGATAGTATCTCCGTAGTGATTTGTCCATGACCAGCTTCGGTCAATGCCTGTTGATATTTTGTTGCCGATTTTTTGGCTACATCCAACTGCTCATCACCATATGTGTAAATACCTGATCGATATTGTGTCCCGGTATCATTCCCCTGTCGCATTCCTTGTGTTGGATCATGAGATTCCCAGAAGATCTTGAGTAAAGATTCATAGCTGGTTTTCTCCGGGTCATAAATAACCCGTACAACTTCGTTATGTCCTGTCATCCCGGTACATAGCTCTTCGTATGTCGGATTAGGTGTTGAGCCACCCGCATATCCCACTGCTGTTGAATAGACATCGTCAATTTCCCAGAATATCCTTTCGGCACCCCAGAAACAGCCCAGGCCAAACATGGCTATCTTCATGGCATCAGGAAAAGGTTCCTGTGTTGCTGTATTTTTAACAAAATGCTGATCCGACACGGGCATTTTCTCCTGACGTCCCGGCAAGGCTTCACTGGCGATCGGCATTCCTGATTTTTTCCCGAGACCAAACATTGGTTCACTCCTGCTAAACGACAACATTATATAACGATGATGCCTTTTCAGAGTCTCATTTTATGTTTTTGTTGCATAAAAATTTATGTCTCTATTTTTCTGGCTGGTTAATATACAACTATGATTTACCTGATTTTATTTCTTTCCGGGGCCGTGGCTTGGCGATTAGTACCGCTGCCGCAGGTGGCGCAGCTACTTTACTCATTCCAGTCATCGGTTTCCTGCTGGGCGCTCAGTTTGTCCCGCCTGTCATTTCAATTGCATCGATCATTGCCAACCCATCCCGGGTATTTTTCTTTTACCAGTATATTGACTGGAAGGTCATCCGCTATCTCATGCCGGGCAGTTTGTTGGGGGCAGCACTAGGGGCCTGGTCATTCACGCAGATTAATATTGAACTGATTCAAATAATTCTTGGTGTGTTCCTCATTACCTATGTATTCCAGTATAAATTTTCCAGGTCAAGATTCCATTTTCATATGCAACGCCGATGGTTCTTCCCATTGGGCGTCACAGCTTCATTCCTATCTGGCTTAGTGGGGGCAACAGGACCTGTTCTTAGCCCCTTCATGCTGAGTTATGGCCTGGAGAAAGAACAATTGGTGGCAACCAAATCGCTAAATTCATTGTTTATGCAATTAACCAAACTAACAACCTATACCCTTTTTGGCGCACTAAGCTGGCAAGCTGGCATTTACGGGATATTACTTGGGCTTGGGGCCATTGTTGGCGTTTATATTGCTCGAGAACATTTATTGAATATTCACCTGGAACGTTTTAGAAATTACACCTTGGCCTTCATGGCCATCAGTGGCGTGTTAATGCTGGTGAAAGCCTTCTGATTCAGTATTAAACATTAATTTAGATGCCCTTAACCCTTTTCTGATCTGCCTTCGTTACTAGAGGCACAACAACACAGAAGAGGACTGAATCATGCGTCACTTTATTTCCGCGACACTCCTGATCTTCGGATTGGGTATCAGTAATATCAGTCATGCCAAGATTGATCTGGTGACCCTGCCAGATCGCGATAAAACCCAATTGACTATTTATAACTCGGCCGATCTAACACTGGTGCGTGAGCAACGCACTCTGACATTGAAAAAAGGCCTGAACAGACTGGAATTTGGCTGGGAGAACACACTCATCGATCCCACCTCTGTGCAGTTACGTGCGCCACGACATGCGGCCCAGGTCAGATTACAGGAAGTCACTTATCCCAAGGGGGTGAAAGGCAGTGCCATATGGACCATTGAATCAGACATCGCTGGACCTGTGCCTGTTGAAATCACATTTTTTACTTCAGGCATCAGCTGGCATGCCTTTTATATGGGGACATTGTCTGAAGATGAGCAACATCTGCAGTTACAGGGATATGTCACCATCCGCAATTACAGTGGCGAGGATTATGAGAATGCCTCAACACGCGTCATCGTCGGCAAGATCCATTTGCTGGATGAAATTGCTACGCTGGCACGCCGTGATAGCCCCTATAACAAACCCGACGGCTCACGAGGTCGCTTACCCATGACAATGGCTGTAGGTGCCTTGAAACAAAAAGCCTATAGGGAAATGGATATGGCCGAAGAAAAAATGCAGATGAATGACAGGGTCGCGCCAAAGTCCATAGTTAAGGAGGGATTGTCTGAATATTTTATGTATTCCATTGCCGGCACCGAAAACATTCCTAATCAATGGGGCAAACGCCTGCCCTCGTTCAACATAAAGGATATCCCGATTCGTAATCTGTATCGTTTTGAAGCGGAGCGTTATGGAAACGCTGCCCATCGCCTGGTCTATTTTCGCAACGACAAAAAACATCAACTAGGTAACGAACCACTCCCCGATGGCAAGATTAAAGTTTTCCGTGAGATCAATGACAAACAATCGTTGGCTTATACCGGGCAGGTTCAGAGTAAATATATCCCTGTAAACCAGGAAGTCGAACTGGATTTTGGTGCAGCACGTGAAGTCAAGATTGAACCTGTACTGATGTCGGAGCAAACAGAAAATTACCAGTTTAATAGCAAGGGTAATATTTCGGGCTTTGACCGCATTCAGCAATGGGAAATCAAACTGGAAAATAACAGGGATATCCTGATCAGTGTCGAGGTATGGCGAAATTTCAGTAACGCATACTGGGACATTGATAATGCCAGGAACAACAAAGGCAAGTTTCACAAGGTTGATATCGATTCAGTGAAATATACCATCGAACTTCCACCTCAGAGTAAATCTACACTGGCCTACACACTGACTCAATATGAAGGCGAACGCCAACATAGATAACTAGCTTCAGGAGAACTATCATGAAATTTAAAAAAACACTTTTAATATTTACCATTACCCTGGTCTTAACTAACCTGGCCTTCACCAGCCCGGCATATGCGCGCATCAAGCTGGTCACCCTGCCTGATCGTGAAAACACCACGGTACGGCTGGATAACCCACAGGCAACCCTGGTTGAGGAAGAACGTATCCTTAACCTACACAAGGGGATCAACAAGGTTGATTTTTCATGGAAAGCTGTACATGTCGACAGTGATTCCATTCGCCTGAAAATTATTCAACATCCTGAAGACACCAGGTTGATCAATGTCAGTTATCCACCAAACTCACAGTCTCTGATCTGGGATATTTACAGCCCTGAAGCACGACAGGAGAAGATCAGGATCAGCTACCTGTTAGCAAATATTGACCGTCTGATCAGCTATGAAGCGATTACTGACAAAGAAGAGACCAAACTGGATATCTCCTCCTATATGATCCTGAGAAACTTTTCAGGGGAGTCGCTGGGCCCGGCAAGGTTTCAACTGGACTATGGCGAAGGTTTCGAGAAATCTATCAATGACGGTGAAAGCAAACGCATGCTTTTTTATCAGGCTAAGCAGGTGAAGATCAGCAAGAGTTTTACTTTTGATGCCGGGAAACATCCCTGGGAACCAAAAAAGCAACAAAACAATGTAGGCATCCCTGTTCATTACGAACTGGAAAACAGCAAAAATAACCAGCTGGGGAAACATGCCTTGTGGGGCGGCAAGATGCGTATCTATCAGAATGACGGTCACGATGGCAGTATTTTCCTGGGTGAGGACAAACCTGCGTACACACCAGTCAATCAAAAGATGAAACTCTATGTGGGAGATAGTCGGGATGTGGTTGTGACCCAACGAAAAACACATCATGAAAGAAAAAACATTAAACGTAACCGCAACAACCAAATCATCCTGCATGACAAGGTCGAGACCATGCAAGTCACCATTGAAAATTTCAAGGACAAGGCAGCGACCATCAATATCATTGAACCCATGAGTGGTGAATGGGAAATCATCAAAAGTTCACACACTTATAAACGCAAACATCAGCAACAGATGGAATTCACCATCAATCTGCCGGCAAAAGGCAAGAAAACCCTGACCTACAGATACATAGTGAGAAATGTAAAAACCATATAAATAGAGAAATAATAATATGTCAGGATGCCGGAACGATTTTTTTTCAGTATGCTTGGCGTATGAGAAAACCTGGCAAAAATTACATTCTGGCTATCGCCCTGCTATGTATAAGCCTAACAGCAAATGCCGATTTCAAGACCGCCGGAGATGCCTATATGGCAGGTGATTACGAAACTGCGGCCAGGGAGTTTCTACCACTTGCTGAAAATGGTGACCATCGTGCCATGTATGCCCTGGGATCAATGTATGCAGCCGGTCATGGTGTGCCCATGGATTTGAAGGAAGCCCTGAAGTGGTTTCGCAAGGCAGCTACTTATGGGCGCCCTGATGCACAATACAAGATCGGAGTGATGTACGACCGGGGGCTTGGACTCAAGCAGAACTACCGTAAGGCATTGAGTTGGTACGGAAAATCGGCAAAAAACGGGTTTGGCCTGGCACAATACAAGATTGGCCAAATGTATGTTGCTGGCCATGGTGTCGACCAGAACCTCATCAAGGCCTATGCATGGATGAGATCTGCCATTTCACAGGGAGTTAAAGATAAGGACGGTACCCTGGCCGCAGTGACATCAGAATTAACAAAGGCCCAATTATCCGAGGCCAATGCGCTTGCCCATCAATATATTGAAAAATACCCCCGCAAATATTAAGTAACCTGACTAAACTATTTTCCGGGGTATTTACCGGGATATTTCCTGATAAAATATTGATTGAGCAATAAGTTTAACCTAAACTTTAGGTCATAAGAATTTGATTTTATGGAAAGAAGTGCTTTAGGAGGTACATATTTTGGCTGCAGATGATCTGAATGATACGGGTGAACACAAGATTGGGGAGTACCTGGCGGTGTCCAAGGGTGCTATCAATAATGCTGTAGAAAAACAATTCCACTCTTCTTTCACAGGTACCAGCGAAAATAAACGTATCGGTGAAATGCTCGTTGAAGAAGGCGTGTTGACGCAGGAAGAACTTGATAACAGTATTCGGAAACAACGCGTGGCCAGGTTAATGGCATGCCCCATCTTCGAAACATTATCATCCACAGAACTGGCTGCACTGAGCAAATTATTCACGGAAGTAGGCTACCCACCCAATGAAACCTTTATCATACAAGGCGAAGAAGACCCTTCCCTGTACATAATCGCCTACGGGCTTGTCGAGGTTTTCCGCCTGGATAATGCTGGTAATGAAATCCCGATCGCAAAAGTCGGCGCTGGCGAACCCATTGGTGAAATGGGATATTTTGCAGGTGGGAGTCAGAGCCGCCTATGTCCGTACTCTTGAGACAACCCAGCTACTAAAGGGCCAATATAAAGACCTGACAGATTATTTTGAAAATGCCCCTCGTGTCGGCCTGGCCTTTGCCGCCGTGGTAGAACAACGAAAAAAAGAGATGGAGCAATCGCTTTCAGATAATAATGATGACTGAAATCTGAATAAAAAAATCTGCTAATGCCAGTATCAATAAATTCAGGGAAATCATAGTACGAAAATCATTTTTTTGATGCCAAACACACTTTATTTCTTGAAAGTGTGATATCAATCACAGAATCGTCTGATTTCATATGCTTGCAAACAAAAGTATTAATAGTATTATGCAGTCTACAAGCGGTGTATAAGGATAGGGATATAAGCTATTGAAACAGAAGCATAAAATGACAGCGGGAATGCTGCACTGCACTATATCAATAGAATCTAACCGATCATAATTCTCCGCGTAGCAAATATAAATTAATGCATTATAAGCAAAGTATGTTTGTGGCTTTAATTAGAGATAAGGACTGCATCATCTAGAGCCTGGCAGACGGGGAGAGACATTTCTATGCAAGAAATCGAGTCAATATCACAGCTACTGAAGCTTGATAGCGATTGGCATGTTGTGTCTGCAGAAATTGATGAACCATCAAACCGCATTGATATCAGCATTCATCATGGCTCGCAGCAAAAGAAAAAAATATTTGGTCGAGCCAGCAAGGATAGGGAACAAGATACAATCACACTCAGGCACCTCCCGTTTGCAGGGATGAGAACCTATCTACATGTTCCCGGGCCTGATGCAACCGAATCTAACAAAGTCTGGGCCCCTGCTGGTTCAGCTTTCACTACAGAGATGGAAGAACTCATTGTAGAGGCATTACGCAGCTGTCACACCATCCAGTCTGTTGCAAAATTGACCCATATTACCAGTGCAGAAGCCAGAGAGATCAGTGAACGAACAGGCATTGCACCTGAATATCATGAACCTAATATCCCTGCTGCTGCACCCGCTGCTGCACCTGTCCAGGCTGACCATGCTGCTACGCATTCATATGAACTCGGTCAAGCAACAAACCTGCCTGCTGAAACCGATGAAGCATGGCAACGACTGATTAATGGTGAGATTCCGATCCTGTCCAGCTCTGTCGCATTGCAGATGCTTATTCAAAGAATCAGGCAGAATATTATGGCAAGCCCTACAGAGGTTACCCGGCTGGCCAGCTCAAAGTTATTGAGACAATACTTCGTCAAGACTCAAAGCCAGCATCAGGCAGAAATAAATATGTTGTCTGGTGGTGCCACCCCGATGATGGCACCTGCTCAATCAGTAGCATCTGCTTCTGGTTTACCCGGTGATGATGATCTTTGTTGGCAACGGATAATAAATGGCTCTCTCAAGATTGATACCAGTGAAGTTGGTCTGCAGATGATGATGCAGAGAGTACGTCTTTCAGTAGAACGTAATCCTTCAGAAGACTCACGAATAGCAGGTTCCAGAATACTGCATCAATACTTTTCAAAGCATCAAACCCGTTTACAGGCAGAAATACAACAACTGGGTGGCTCCGTAACGCCCATTAGCTCTGCCGCAGCCGGACAAGTGTTGGCCCCGCCTGCAGTTTCATCTGCTGTATGGCAAGAGATAATCAGCGGACAAAAATCAGTAGATACCAGTGCCGTTGGTCTGCAGATGATGATGGAAAGAGTACGTCTTTCAGTAGAACGTAATCCTTCCGAGACATCGAAAAAGTCTGGCATCAAGATCCTGCACCAGTTCTTCACAAAACACCAAAGTCGCCTGCAATCTGAGATCCAGCAACTTGGTGGCACGGCAGCAGTTCAAGCACTGGCTGTCCCGGCTGTTTCTTCACCCATCTGGCAGGCAATAATTACCGGGCAGAAGACTGTAGACACCAGTGCCGTTGGTCTGCAGATGATGATGGAGAGAGTGCGTCTTTCAGTAGAACGTAATCCTTCTG
>PVMK01174718.1_pt1 | contig 84270 bp, 69 predicted proteins | sample 1853481 | NCBI WGS metagenome assembly PVMK01 (sample SAMN08533507, study PRJNA380276) | Marine sediment metagenome, whole genome shotgun sequencing project.
TATCAGACGGCCGGATTCTCGGAGAACCCGCTCGTGAGCGACTTGTTCGGGTTCGAGCAGGGCTTCGAGCGGTTTGCCGCGATCACGGTCGACGACGTGATCAACGAGGATGAGCACCCCGGCAGCCTGCAATTCGACATCGTCGAAGAAGTGGCGGCCTTTCGCCGCGGAGCGGGATCGCGATCGCCCGTTCTTTATCTTCGTCAATCTCTTCGATCCCCATTCCCCTATCGCAGACCGCGAGCCAAATCGATTTCTCGGCAGCGCTGTTCGGTCGGCGACTTCTGGACGGCGGATGCGTTGAAGGCGTCGCCGAACCAGATCTGCGACCGGCTTCCGTCTCCGGAGGATTTGAAGCAGTTGCACGGGCTGTATCTGGGCGATGTCGCCGCGGCGGATGCCAAGCTCGGGCAGATCGCAGCGATCGCGCGAGAGGCGGCGGAGGGTGCATTGATCACCGTGGCAACGGCGGACCACGGGGAGCATTTCGGTGAGCATCGGCTGCTCGATCACGAATTCAGCGTTCGGGCACCGTCCTGAACATCCGCTCGCCGTCCACGGACTCCCCGATGCGCGAGCGGGCCGCATCTCGACACCAGTGACACTCGTGGATGTTGCAGCTTCGGTGCTGAGTTGGGCCGGCGCGGAAATTCCGCCGGACCTCGTCGGGCGGCCGCTGCCGATCCGCGATTCGGAGGCCGATGGGCCTGGCGTCGACCTGCTCGCCGTCTACAGCGACGAAAAATTGGATCTGCCCGAGAACTGGGAAGAAGATCTCGAGCCCACGGAAGCGGCCAGGGATACGAAGCGGTCGGGTTGCTGGCCGAGCGATCGGGTCTTCGGAGACATGGCGGCGCTGACGCGGTGGCCCTTCAAGCTGATCTGGTTCGAGAACTACCCGGCCGAGCTCTACGACTTGAGCTGGGATCCGTTGGAGCGCTCGGATCTCGCCGAACTGCGCCCTGAGGTCAGTGGCTCGCTGGTCGAAGAGGTCCAGCGCCGGGTGGAGGAGATTGGGCTGACGGGCGCCGATGCGGCAGTCGAGACGCCATCCGAAGCAGAACTCGAGGCGTTGCGGGGGCTCGGCTACAGGGAGTAACGCCAGTGCTGAATGCGGACCGGGTGGGAGTACGCCTACTCCGCCTCCAGCACGAGGATCGCGTCGATCTCCACGGGCACGCCCAAAGGCAGCGCGGCCACGCCAACCGCCGCGCGAGCCGGGTAGGGCTCTTCGAAGAGCCGCGCCATGACTTCGTTGACGTGCGGGAAATGGCCGAGATCCGTCAGGTAGACGGTGAGCTTCGCGATGTTCGCCAACGATCCTCCGACCGCCTCTGCGACCGCCGTGAGGTTCTTGAAAACCTGCTCGATCTGCTGATCGATCGGCCCGTCCACCACTTTCATGCTGGCGGGGTCGAGCGGGATCTGGCCGGAGAGGTAGACGGTCTTCCCAGTTTGAATTGCCTGGGAGTAGGTCCCGATTGCTTTCGGTGCGTTGTCTGTGTGGATTCGCCGCTTATTCATGCAGTAGATATTAGCGGCGTGGCGCCGCGACGCCTTTGATGTTGTAACCTGCGCGCCGAGAGCCGACGATTGCGCTTCAGCTGCGCGGGTCGGGTCAGCCGGGGGAAGGAAGTTGGACGCGAGCCCGCTCGGAATCCCGATAGTTCTCTGGATCGCCGGTGTACTCGCCATGTACATGGCGTGGGCGATCGGTGCGAACGACGTCGCCAACGCCATGGGGACGAGCGTTGGTTCCGGGGCGATCACGATCGCTCAGGCGGTGCTCATCGCCGGCATCTTCGAATTCGCCGGCGCCTACTTCGTGGGTGGTCACGTTACCGACACCGTCCGCAAGGGGATGCTCGACCAATCCCTGATCACCGATCAGCAACTCCTCTGGGGCATGCTCGCGTCGCTCGTCTCCGCGGCGACATTGCTGCTGGTTGCGACCACCTACGGCCTTCCGGTCTCGACCACGCACGCGATCGTAGGGAGCGATCATCGGCTTCGGTGCAGTTGCAGTCGATTTCAACGCAGTCGACTGGGGCCAGGTGGGGCTGATCGTGGCGTCGTGGATCACCTCTCCGCTGATGGGAGGAGTGCTCGCCTACGCCACCTTCCAATTCATCCGCCGATGCATCCTGGATCGCGACGATCCAATGGCCGCGGCCAAACGCCACGGCCCGATGTTCTTCTTCGCGGTGACCTTCGTGATCGGATTGGTGACGTTCTTCAAGGGACTCAAGAATCTCAATCTCGATTTCAACCTTCCAGAAGCCCTCATGCTCTCGGCCGGGTGTCGGGGTGCTCGGGGCGGGGTTGGGGTGGATCTTCCTGCATCGAATCAAGCACAGCGAAGAGCCGGGTGGCCGCTATCGCGACGTGGAGCGGGTCTTCGCGGTCATGGTCGTGTTGACGGCCTGTGCAGTCGCCTTCGCGCACGGATCGAACGACGTCGCCAACGCGATCGGCCCCCTGGCGGCGGTGGTCCAGGTGGTTCGCGAGGGGTCGGCCGGTGCGCAGGCCCCGGTCGAGCCCTGGATGCTGATCGTCGGTGGGGTGGGGATCGTGGTCGCCTCTGCGACGATGGGTTACCGGGTGATGGACACCGTGGGCCGAAACATCACAGAGCTCACCCCGAGCCGCGGCTTTCGCGGCGACCTTCGCGTCCGCGGTGACAATCGTGATAGCCTCTCGGGCGGGCATTCCCGTATCGACCACACACATCCTGGTAGGTTCGGTGCTGGGTGTCGGGATGGCACGGGGAATTGGCGCGCTCGATCTGCGGGTCGTCGGTAGGATCTTCATCTCCTGGATTGCGACGCTTCCCATCGCTGCGGGCGCTATCCGTGATCTTCTACTTTCTTCTTCAAAGGGCTGCTCACCTAGGAGGCTTCGGCCATGTCTTTGATCGCGAATCTATTTGGCCAATCGCCGATTCGCCCGATGCAGCAGCACATGCGGGCCGCAGTCGAATGCGCGCGGCAGATCCTGCCGCTGTTCGAGGAGATGGTGGCCGGCGATACGGCCGCGGTTGGGGAGCGTCGCCGAGAGATCGACCGCCTGGAGCACGAGGCCGATCGGATCAAGAACGAGATCCGAAGCAATCTTCCCAAACGCATGTTTCTGGCCGTCGAACGCAGGGACATGCTCGAGATTCTCGACTATCAAGATTCCATCGCCGACGTTGCCCAGGACATCGCCGAGCTCGCCGACATGCGGGGCATGGTCGTCCCCGAGCCACTCGCCGCGGCGTTTCTCGAATTGGTTCGACGCGTCGTGTCGGCCTGCGAGCAGGCCGAGCGCGTGATCAACGAGCTGGATGAACTGGTAGAGACCGGATTTCGCGGCCGCGAAGTGGCGCGGGTGGACGAGATGATCGAGGAATTGTCGCGGATGGAGACCCATACCGATGAACTCGAAGAACGCGTTCAACGGCTCCTCTTTGGCATCGAGGATGAACTCGGGATCGCGGCCATGTTCTGGTACAAGCTGATCGACAACGTGGGCGACATGGCGGACTACGCAGAGCGCGTGGGCAATCGGCTGCGCTTGCTCACCGCGAATTGATCTCTGGAAGACGGTGCTTCTGAACCTTGCCGCTCGCGGTGCGCGGCAGGGAGTCCACGACGACGAACTCGCTGGGTAGTTTGAAGCGCGCGAGCCGCTCGCTCGCCCAGCCGAGCAAGGCCTCCGTGTCGAGTGCGCTGCCCTCGGCGGGCACCACGTAGGCTCTCCCGGTCTCGCCCCACTTCGCGTCCGGGATCCCGGTGACGGCGACTTCCCGGATCGCCGGGTGTTCGGCGAAGGCATTTTCGATCTCGGCGGGATAGACGTTCTCGCCGCCCGAGATGTACATCTCGCGCGCCCGCGCCACGAGGGTGACGAACCCCTCCGCGTCGACGGTCGCGAGGTCGCCAGTGCGCACCCAGTCGCCCCTCAGGGTTTCTGCAGTCGCCTCCGGAAGGTTCCAGTAACCGAGAAAGGTGATCGGGCCGCGCGCTGTGATCTCGCCGGTTTCGCCGACCGCCACATCGCGCCACTGTCCGATCGGATTCGAGAGCGTCTCGGGATCGATGACGCGCAGCTCGACGTGAAACACCGGTCGGCCGACGCTGCCGGCTTTGCGGATGGCGTCCCGAGCGTCGAGGCAACAGAGAATCGAGGTCTCGGTTTGTCCGTAGCCCTGTTTCAACACGAGATTGCGCTTCTCGAATGCGAGCACCAGTTCCGCTGATACCGCGGCTCCCGCGGTGAACATGAAGCTCAGCGAGTCGCGCTTCAGGTGCGTCGCGGGTTCTCGCCCCAGGGCTTCGAGTAGCGACTGGAACATCGTCGGAACGCCACCGAGCAGTGTGATTCGCTCGCGGTCGACGATTTTCCAGACCTCGTCCGGATCGAAGCGCGGCATCAGGTGAACGCTGCCGCCCGTGTAGAGGGTCGGGAGTGCGAGGATCAACAACCCAAAGGAGTGGAAGAGGGGCAGGGGCACGAGCGTTCGATCGCTCCGGGTCAACTCGAAGTACAGCTGGGCGTTGAGGCTGTTGAAGAGCGTCTTTCGATGCGGGAGCAGTGCGCCCTTGGGGACGCCGGTGGTTCCCGAGGTGTAGAGCAAGAGCATCGGATCTTCGGGAGAGACCGGCTCGAGATCGCATAGTGGCCGAGCCGCCTCCAGTGCCGCCTCGTAGGGATCGTCTTCGCCACCGCACGCGATTCGCCGCATCCGAGGCAGTTGGCTGAGTTCAGCCGCCGACTCGGCCTGCTTCGCGAGCCCGCTTTCGTGGATGAGGATGCGCGGTTTGCAGTCTTCGAGGATGCGTTGGATCTCCGGTGGCGTGAAACGCGCGTTCACGGGGACCGCGATGGCACCGAGGCGGGCGGTGGCGAAGACGGTCTCGATATAAGCGCTGCGGTTGCCGAGCAGGATCGCGACCCGATCGCCGCGCTCGATGCCCGCGTCGCGCAATACCGCCGCGCAGCGCCGGGTTCGATCGCAGAGCGCCGCGTAGTCGAGATCGCGCTCGGCGTCGACGATCGCGCGCCGGTCACCCGCGGTATCGGCGTGCCGGTCCAGCCAGCGGCCGACGTTGTGGGTAGGTGATTCCACGCGCGGTGCTTACCCGAGCCGCCCGCGACGCGCCAGCGGTGTGGCCTCCTGCCGTTTGATCCGCTTTTCGGCGGATTGAGGCCCGGTCTGTCTTTGGGTGCCATCAGGCCCGGCCGGGCTTCCGGCGTACTAAGCTCGGCGCATGTTGATCGGCGAGATGAAGCGGGTTGTGGATGCACTCGGTCTGAGCGGCCGGAGCGTTCTGGTGGCCGTCTCCGGTGGCCTCGATTCGAATGCGCTCGCTCATGCATTCCTAGAAATCGCTGGAGAAAAGAGCCTCAAGCTCTCGATTGGACACGTGAATCATGGCCTTCGAGGAGATGAGTCGGAGGCGGATCAAGAGTCGGTGATGGAACTCGCGGAGCAGCTTGGCCTCCCCGCCTTCAGCCGCCGGGTCGAACCCGAGCAGCTGCGGGTTGGCCGCTCGAGCCGTGAGCGCCCCACGCTCCAGGAAGCCGCGCGGACCCTGCGTTACCGAGCTCTGCGGGAGATGCTCGCGGAGGCCGGCTGTGAACACATCGCCACGGCCCACAACGCGAACGACCAGGCCGAGACGGTGCTGCTGCGCCTGTTTCGCGGATCGGGACCGGACGGTCTGGGCGGTATCCCCGAGCGCTCTGCCGACGGGGTGGTGGTGCGGCCACTGTTGCGCGTCAGCCGGACGCAGATCGAAGCCTACGCGGCGGAGCGGGGCTTTTCTTGGCGCGAGGACCGATCGAACGCCAGTGTCGGCTACGCGCGCAACCGACTGCGGCTGCGCTGGTTGCCGGGGCTGACCGAGGACTTCAACGATCAGTTGCTCATGGCCGTAGGCAATCTGGCCGAAGCACAGAGGCGAGACTCGGAGTGGATCGGCGCGCTGGTCGAACGGGAGGCGGCGCGGAGATTTACACCCGAGGGTTGCTGGTTGAAGACGCGTGCAAAGGATTGGGAAGATCTTCCGGAAGCGCTCGCCCGCCGGCTCGCGCGTTGGGGATTGCGGCGATGTGGTGGAGAGCGGGACGCGACGCGGGTGCACCTGGAGCGGATGCTCGCCTTTTTTCGCACGGCGAATTCAGGGACGCGGCTCGAGTTGCCGGGCGGTACACGGCTCGAGCGCGACCGAGAAGGATTTCGGCTGGGTCCGATCGAGCCGACGGGTCAGACCGAACCAATGGGTCAGACCGAACCAACAGGGCGGGGTGGGTGTCGATAGCGCGTGCTAGTCTTTTAATGACACGGGTTTGCGGCTGCGCTAAACGCGCAGGCACGGCTGGCCCATACCGGTCCTGTCAGGGCCGAAAATCCGTTTACAGCGAAGATCTGGTTTGGGGGCGTGGGTGAATCAACAGCTTTACAAGAACATGACTCTCTGGGTCGTCATCCTGGTGATGATCCTGCTGCTGGTCACCATGCTGCGCCAGACCGAGACCGAGGATCCGCCGCTTCCCTACAGCGAGTTTCTAGCCAAGATCGAGACCGGCGAGATCGAAGCCGTCGAGATCGAAGAGGGCAACATCAAGGGCCACTTCACCAACGGCGGTAGCTTCACGACTTTTGCGCCCGTGGTGACTGATGAGCTGCTCAGTCGGCTCTACACCCAGAACATCAAGATCGAGGCGCGGCCCAAGGAAGAGGGCAGCTTCTGGCGCCAGATCCTGATCATGTGGTTTCCGCTCGTGCTCTTCATCGGGCTCTGGCTGTTCTTCATCCGCCAGATGCAGTCTGGCGGCGGCAAGGCGATGAGCTTCGGCAAGTCGAAAGCGCGCCTGCTCACCGAGAACCAGAATCGCGTGACTTTCGGCGATGTCGCGGGGATCGAAGAGTCGAAGGCCGAACTCGAGGAGATCATCAACTTCCTCAAGGAGCCGAAGAAGTTCACCCGGCTCGGCGGTCGAATTCCGAAGGGCGTGCTGCTGGTGGGGCCACCGGGTACCGGCAAGACGTTGCTCGCGCGAGCGGTTGCGGGTGAAGCGGGCGTGCCGTTCTACTCGATCTCCGGTTCGGACTTCGTCGAGATGTTCGTCGGGGTCGGGGCTTCGCGGGTGCGCGATCTTTTCGCACAGGGCAAGAAGAACGCGCCGTGCATCATCTTCATCGACGAAATCGATGCCGTGGGCCGGCACCGCGGTGCGGGGCTCGGCGGCGGCCACGACGAGCGGGAGCAGACCCTCAACCAGCTGCTGGTCGAGATGGACGGATTCGAGAGCAACGAAGGCGTGATCATGATCGCGGCCACGAATCGGCCCGACGTGCTCGACCCTGCACTGCTGCGCCCGGGGCGTTTCGACCGCCGCGTCGTCGTGCCCAGGCCGGATCTCCGGGGGCGCCTGGCCATCCTGAAGATTCACACGCGCCGCGTGCCGTTGGAAGATTCGGCCGACCTGCGCTCGATTGCGCGCGGGACGCCGGGTTTCGTCGGCGCCGATCTGCAGAATCTGGTCAACGAGGCCGCGCTGCTGGCTGCGCGCAGAGATGCGCAGTTCGTCCAGAATGGAGACTTCGAGGAAGCCAAGGACAAGGTCCTGATGGGCAGCGCGCGCAAGAGCCTGATCATGACCGACGAGGACAAGCGGGCCACCGCCTATCACGAGGCGGGCCACGCCCTGGTCGCGTTGCTGACGCCGGACGCAGATCCGGTCCACAAGGTCACCATCATCCCGCGAGGCACGGCGCTTGGCGTCACGATGACGATGCCCGATGAGGATCGCTTCAACCTGACCAAGGAGCAGATGGTCGCCCAGGTCAAGCACGCCATGGGCGGGCGTGCCGCCGAGAAATTGGTGCTCAACTACATCTCAACTGGTGCATCAAATGATCTCAAGCAAGCCACCGAAATGGCTCGGAATATGGTTTGCCTGTACGGAATGAACGATCGCATCGGCCCGGTCTCGTTCGGCGATGGCGATCACGATGTCTTTCTCGGCCGCGACTTCATGTCGCGCAGCAGCTACAGCGGACATATCGCTCGCATGATCGACGAAGAAGTGATGAAGATGCTCGCGGGCCTCTATGACGAGGCCTACCAGATGTTGGGCGACAACCGCGCGACGCTCGATCGGATCGCCGAGGCGCTGCTCGAGCGCGAAACCCTCGATCGGGGCGAACTCGATCTGCTGCTGCAAGGCAAGACGCTCCCGCCGTTGCCGCTTCCGGTCGCCGACCCACCGGCGGTTGCGTCCGCCGATGCCGATGCCGATGCTGATACCGAGAAGCCCACAAGCTTTTCGGGTGACTCGATCCCCGACCCCGAACCCGTCCCCGGTTAGGAGTGCCCTTGACTACGTCGACGATCTTTCCGCGCGAGCGCGTAACGGTCGTCGGTGTCCTGAATACCACCCCGGACTCTTTCTCGGATGGAGGACGTTTGGTTGGTGATCGGGGCGCCGTCAATGTGGATGCCGCGGTCGCCGCGGCTGCGCAAATGATCGAGGCGGGAGCGCAGATGATCGACGTGGGTGGCGAGTCCACCCGCCCCGGCGCGCTGGAGATCCCGCTGGCCATCGAGATCGACCGCACCGCGCCGGTCGTGGAGGCCCTCGCCAAGCGGTTCGCAACCGAGATTTCGATCGACACGCGCAAGGCCGCGGTCGCTGAAGCCGCGATCGGGGCGGGAGCTCGGATCGTCAACGACGTGTCGGGGATTGAGCTTCGATGCAGCGCTGGCCGAGATTGCGGCGGCGGCCGGGGCGTCTCTGATCGTCGGCCATCTGCGGGGAACGCCCGAAACCATGCAGCAGAATCCGCATTTCGACGATGTGCTAGGCGAGGTGGCGACGGAACTCGGTGTCTCGCTGGCCGTAGCGCGTGCAGCGGGCATCCCCGATGAGCGGCTGGCTGTGGACCCCGGAATCGGCTTTGGTAAGCGGCTGGAAGACAACCTCGCGCTTCTCGCCAATGCGGGTGGGCTTGGGGCGAGATTGGGGCTGCCCGTTCTGGTGGGACCGTCTCGGAAGGCATTTCTCGGCGCCCTGACGGGCGATCCAGTAGAGTGTCGAGACGCGGCTACTGCGGCTGCGTGTGCAGTGGCTATCTTTGCGGGAGCGGATGCCGTGCGTGTCCACGATGTGGCTGGAGCCGTTCGAGCGGCAGCCGTTGCGGGCGCACTGCGCGATGCGCGACGGGAGGCGATCGCGTGATCGAATATCTCTGGGAACTCTGGCGGGAACTCTGGGAGTACCTGTCCGCAAATTTCGACCCTCTCCGCGACACGGTCGATATCGTGCTGGTCGCCCTCGGGATCTACTGGTTGCTGCTGCTGATGCGCGGCACCCGGGCGGTCCAGATCATGGTTGGATTGATCGTTCTGGTGGTCGCGAATGTGGCGTCGGATCTCTTCAATCTGCTCACGATGAGCCTGATTCTCGAAAAGCTCAGCGGTCCCGCAGTGATCATCATCGTGATCCTGTTTCAGCACGACATTCGGCGCGCACTCGCGCGGGTGGGTCGCGGTTTCTTCCGCTCGGTCTCTGACCAGCAGGAATCCCAGATGGTCGAAGAAGTGGTCCGGGCCGCCCAGGGGCTCGCGCAGAGGCGCGTGGGAGCGTTGATCGTATTGGAGCGCGAGACCGGGTTGGAGGATCAGATCGAAGCGGGAACCGCACTCGACTCCAACGTTTCGAAGGAACTGCTGATTTCGCTCTTCGTCCCGTATTCGCCGCTGCACGACGGGGCCGTGGTGATCCAACGCGGGCGTATCTCTTACGCGGGCTGCATTCTTCCGCTCACGCTGAGCGATCGCCTCCCTGAAGGTGTGGGGACGCGACATCGAGCGGCTGTCGGGATTACCGAAGAGACGGACGCCGTGGTGATCGTGGTTTCGGAAGAGACGGCGACGATCTCGGCCGTGATGGGCGGTGAAATGGTGAGTGGTCTGGATGCAGCGCGACTGCGGGTCGTCTTGCGAGACGCGATGAGTGGGGCGAGGGAGCTTCGCGCGCCCGATGACCCTACGACTGTGGCGGCTGAACTGGAGCCGGGCGGCGACGGCGATGCTGGAACGGACGTCGAGTCGGCCGCATCCGACGAGGAATCCGCCACGACCCAGCGCGCCAACCAGAGCCGACAGGTTCGCTCGGCGGGATAGAATGCGCGCTTATCAGATCCGCTACGGCCTGCTTGCACTCGCGATCTCCGCGGCTCTCTGGGGGATGTCGCACGGGACATCCAAGATCGAGCGCGGCTTCGACATTCCGGTGGCCTTCATCGGGATGCCCGAAGAACTCGTGATTACCCGCAATAGCACCCAGGTGATCAACATCCGTGTGCTGGGACCGCGGGCTGCGCTCCGGGATATTTCCAGCAAGGACCTCGAGTACGAGGTCAATCTCGAGGGCGCGAAACCCGGGAATGCGGTCTATCTCGTGGACGAGACGACCCTGGTGATGCCCCAGAATGCGCGAATTCTGAGCCGCTCGCCCGCCACGATCGAACTGGAATTCGAGCGGAAGAGCCGAAAATCAGTCCGCGTCACAGCCGATCTGGAGGGCGAGCCCGCGGAGGGCTTCGTGTTCACCGAAGTGGCGATCGACCCTCCCCGCGTCTGGCTCGTGGGCGCGCGCAGCAAGGTGCTTCGGCTTTCCGAGGTAATGACCGAAACGATCGATGTGGCCGGACTGAGCGAGCCCCTCGAGCGTGAAGTGCGGCTCTCGCTGGGTGTGGAGCACACCTGGGTCGAGGAAGACAAGCCGATCAAGCTGCTAATTCGGGTCGACCCGATTCTGGATCCCGCGGCCGAGGAGGGTGTCGAAAATGAGTGAAAGACGGCTGTTCGGCACCGACGGCGTTCGGGGAACCGCCAACGTGCACCCGATGACGGCCGAGATGGCGCTGTCTCTCGGTCAGGCCATCGCGCGGGTTTTCCGCGCAGACGGTGCCCGAAACCGCCGCATCATCATCGGAAAGGACACGCGGCTGTCGGGTTATCTGTTCGAGGACGCGCTCGCGGCGGGTATTTGTTCGATGGGCGTGGACGTGCTTCAGGTGGGCCCGATGCCCACGCCGGGCATGGCTTTTTTGACCGCAGACATGCGCTGCCAGGCGGGCGTGATGATTTCGGCCAGCCACAATCCGTACCACGACAATGGGATCAAGTTCTTTTCGAGCGACGGTTACAAGCTGCCCGACGCGATCGAGCGTCAGATCGAAACGCTGATTGCCTCGGGAGATCTATCGGGGCTCCGCGCGCCACCGGATGAGATCGGGCGCGCGCACCGTATCGAGGACGTCGCCGGACGATACGTCGTCTTCTTGAAGAAGACGTTTCCGATCGATCTGTCGCTCGACGGTGTGCGGGTAGTTCTCGATTGTGCGAACGGCGCCTCCTACAAGGTCGGCCCGACCGTGCTGGAAGAGCTCGGCGCGGAGGTCTTTCCATTGGGCGTTTCGCCCAATGGGCGCAACATCAACGAGGGCTGTGGCTCGCTCCACCCCGAGAAGGCGGCCGCGAAGGTCCAGGAAGTTCGCGCCGACGTGGGGATTGCGCTCGATGGGGACGCCGATCGCGTCGTGATGGTCGACGAGAAAGGCACAATCCTCGATGGTGATCAATTGCTCGCTCTGTGCGCGCGGGACATGGTGGAGCGCGGTGTTTTGCGCGGGGGCCAGGTCGTCGCAACCGTGATGAGCAACCTCGGCCTCGAGGAGGCCCTCGATGAATTGGGCGTCGGATTGCTTCGAACCCAGGTGGGCGACCGCTACGTCGTGGATGCGATGCGCGAGGGTGGATTCAATCTCGGCGGCGAGCAGTCCGGTCACGTCATCTTCCTGGATCACAACACCAGTGGGGACGGCCTGATCACAGCGCTGCAGGTGCTCGCGTACATGCAGCGCAAGCAGAGCACGCTCTCCGAGTTGACGACCGATTTCGTCCGGTATCCGCAGGTTCTGGTGAACGTTCGCGTCGCCAACAAGAAGCCCATCGAGGAGCTCCCGAAATTCTCGCGATCGGTTGAAAAAGTCGAAAGTGCACTGGAGGGCCACGGGCGCGTGCTGGTTCGTTACAGCGGAACCGAGCCGGTGGCCCGCATCATGGTCGAGGGCGACGACGAAAAGAAGATCGGCGAATACGCGGAATATCTCGCCGACGAACTGCGTCGCGCACTGGGAGGGTGATCCGATTCGCCGTTTGGTTCTGGTTCTAGATGCCCTGGTCGGCCTCCGCGAGGTGACCCACAGCGGAGATGTGGATGTGGCGGCTGCGGTGACGCTCGCAGAACTCGCGGGTGTCGATGCCGTTCGGCTCGGCATCGATGATGAACTGAAGCCCGTCGCGGAGCGCGACGTGCTGAACGCGCGCAGGGCAGCCCGGCGCTTCGAACTTTGCATGGCGGCCAGCCCCGGCCTCTTGAAGGTTGCGCTCGAGGCACGACCCGACCGGGTGTTACTCACTGCGGGCGCCCGGGACGGCGGGTGGGCGGGTGGCCCGCTGGATCTTCGCGCGAGTAAGCAGCCGCTGACACCTGTGATGCACGGGCTTCAGGAGGCGGGAATTCCGGTATCGCTGCGGGTGCATCCAAAGCTCGACGCCGTCAAGGCGGCCCATGCGGAGCGCGCGAGCGGAGTCGAACTCTATACCGGCGCGATTCTCGATCTGCCCCAGGCAGAACAGAAGGCAGAACTGGAGGCGCTCTCCGATGCGGTTCGGCTGGCTGCAAAATTGCGCTTGCGAATCGCGATCGGTGGCGGGCTCGGCTACGCGACAGCCCGAGAATTGCTCGACGGTGTACCTGCTACGGAAATCGTCGCGGTTGGCAGAGCCGCAATATCGCGGGCGCTGCTGGTGGGTCTGGATCGGGCGGTTCGAGATCTGAGGGCCGCCGTCCAGTGATCGTTGGAGTGGGGATCGAACTCGTGGATCGGGCGCGATTCGAATCTCTTCTCGACCGATACGGCGATCGATTGCGAGAAAGACTGTTTACCGATGGCGAGCGCGAGTACGCGGCCCGCAAACGGCGAGCTGGCGAAAGTCTGGCGGTCCGGTTTGCGGCAAAACTCGCCGCCCGGCGCGCCTTGCGCGCGAGCGCGCTTCGTTGGCGCGACATCGAGGTAGTCCGCGGCCATGAAGGGCCGCCGACACTCCGCCTGGTGGGTGGCGCCGAGCGCGCGGCGCAGCGCGCGGGGGTTTCGAAGATCGCGCTCACACTGAGCCACGACGCGCAGTGGTGTGTCGGACAAGTCATACTGGAATCCGCCCGATGACCTCCAGCGACGATCGCGAAAGCGCTTCGAATCCCGGGTGCGCGGACGGCACGCCGAAACCGCGGCCGGAATGTTGGCCGTTGGTAAACGCCCAGGAAATGCGCGAGCTCGATCGCCACACGATCGAGACGCTCGGAATCCCTGCCGACACCCTGATGGAGAACGCGGGCCGCGCGGTTGCCGATGAGTTGCTTCGCGAGCTGCCGGATGGCGCCGAGGTTTCGATCGTCTGTGGGCGGGGCAACAACGCGGGCGATGGCCTGGTTGCGGCCCGACACCTGCATCGGCAAGACGTTGACGTTCGCGTCATCCTGCTCGGCGAAGCCGGCAACCTGAGCGGGGATGCCGCAACCAATCTCGAACGGGCCTGTCAGGTTGGCGTGCCCCTCGCAGACCACGAATGGCGCCCGCCCGCTCGCGGAGTCGTGGTCGACGCGATCTTCGGCACCGGCTTGTCTCGCGATGTGGAAGGCGTCGAGGCAGAGTGGATTCGCCGCATCAATGCGTGCCGAGCCGAAGCGCGTGGCGCTGTGCAGGTGGTTTCCGTGGATTTGCCCTCGGGCCTCTGCGCCGATACGGGTGCGATGCTCGGTGCCTGCATCGAAGCAGACGTCACCGTGGCGCTCGCCTTGCCCAAGCTCGGTCTCACATTGGAGCCCGGGACGCAGCGCAGCGGGGCGAATTTCGGTCGCGAACATCGGGATCGGAGACCCGGCGCCCGACCGATTGCCACGCGCGGAACTCTGGACGCGAGTGTATGCGGGTGCGCGGTTGCCGGCGCGACCCGCCGCTGGCCACAAGGGAAGCTTCGGCCACGCGCTGATTGTCGCGGGATCCGAAGGCAAGACGGGTGCGGCTGCACTCGCAGCCGAAGGTGCCGCGCGCGCAGGAGCTGGACTGGTGACCATCGCCTGTCCGGCCGGCCTGAATGACATCCTCGAAATCAAGTGCACCGAAGCCATGACGGCGCCCGTCGCGGACACCCCCGAGCGGGCGTTCGCGTCGAGTGCTGCCGAGTCGATCCTCGCGTTGGCCGCGACACGAGACGTGTTGGGGCTCGGGCCGGGGATCGGATGCAGCGAGGAAACCCAGGCGCTGGTGGTTTCGCTGGCCAAACGCCTGGAGCTTCCGCTGGTGGTCGACGCGGACGGCCTGGTCCCATTTGCTCGGGAACCCGATTGGCTGCGCGAGCGCCAGGCACCGACCGTCTTGACCCCGCATCCGGGCGAGGCCGCGAGGTTGCTCGGGGTCGAGATCAGCGAGATCAATCGCGATCGCCCAGCGGCCGCACGCGAACTCGCAACGCGATTCGGTTCGGTCGTCGCACTCAAGGGAGCCGCCAGCGTCATCGCGGCACCCGACGGGCGGATTGCGATCAATCCGACCGGAGGGCCCGCGCTCGCAACGGGCGGCACAGGAGACGTGCTGCTCGGAATGGTGACCGGGCTGCTCGCGCAGGGACTCGACGCCTTCGAGGCGACGGCGCTGGCGGCGTTCGTCCATGGCCCTGCCGCCGATCGCCTCGCGCAGCGAGCGGGTGGGGTGGGCCATCTCGCGGGCGAAATCGCCCTCGAGATTCCAGCTGCGACAGCCGAATTGCGCGCGGATTCGGCCACTGCGATCTGCGGCGATTTTCGGGTCGGCCTTGCGGTTTCATTCCCAGAGCCCTGACGCGACCCAGGCCGCTGCGGGTCTGCTGGCTGCCTCGCTGCCCGCCGATGGACTGCTGTTGGTCTTGAGCGGCCCGTTGGGAGCGGGCAAGACCCTGTTTGCGAAGGGGCTCGCCGAGGGTCTCGGGAGTGGATCCCGAAACGGTCACCAGCCCAACCTTTGCGATTTGTTCCGAATACGATCTCGCGGATGGGCGCCGGCTGGCGCACCTGGACGGTTATCGACTCGAAAGTGCAGCCGAACTCGAGAGCGCGGGCTTTCTCGATTTGCTGGTGACGGGTACGATCATCCTGATCGAATGGGGCGAGCGATTCCGGGATGCGCTTCCCGCGGACCGGATCGAGATTCAAATCTCTCGCCCCAACGAAACGCCCACCCTCCGGCGGCTGGACGCGGTAGCCTCTGGGCCCAATGCTGCCCGAGCATTGGCAGCGTGGGAGAGCAAACTGGCGGACGAAATCGGGCGGCAGCCGGAACTGGAGCTGCTGGAAGAGAAGGACGGGTAGCGGTGGGACTGATCGTTCAAAAATACGGAGGCACCAGCGTCGGCGACCTGGACCGAATCCAGAACGTCGCTCGCAGGGTCATCAAGACTGTGAAGGCGGGCCATCAGGTGGCTGTGGTGGTCTCCGCAATGGCGGGTGAGACCGACGAACTCGTCGCCCTCGCGCACGGTGCTGGCGGCGACACGCCGTTGGCGCGCGAATACGATGCGTTGCTCTCGACCGGAGAACAAAAGACGATCGCGCTGCTGGCGATGACGATTTCGCAGCTCGGACAACCGGCGCAGAGTTTCAACGGCCGCCAGGCGGGGATCCGAACCGACGCCGCATATCTGCGGGCGCGCATCGAGAGCATCGATACCGCGAACCTTCGCCAGGTGCTCGATGCGGGTGTCGTCGCGGTGATCGCGGGTTTTCAGGGTTTCGACGACGGCGGAAACATCACCACGCTCGGCCGCGGAGGTTCGGATACCACGGCGGTCGCGGTGGCGGCGGCGCTCGAGGCAGATTCGTGTGAGATCTACACCGACGTCGCGGGGATCTACACCGCGGATCCGAATCTGGTGCCCAGCGCGCGTAAGCTCGATCGGATTTCGTACGACGAGATGCTCGAGCTTTCGAGCCTCGGTGCAAAGGTCCTGCAGATACGATCCGCTGGATTTGCAACGCGTTATGGCGTGCCGCTCCACGTTCGCTCGTCTTTCGATGATGCAGAAGGAACCTGGGTGGTGAGCGAGGAGGAAGTGATGGAGCAGTTGCTCGTTTCGGGCGTGACCTACAACCGCAAAGAGGCGAAGATCCGGGTGCGCGGCGTGAAGGACCAACCCGGTATCGCGGCAAAGATCTTTTCACCGATTTCCGGCGCGGGTATCGTCGTGGACATGATCGTCCAGAATCTCTCCCAGGACGGTACGACCGACCTGACATTCACCGTCGAGAAGGCCTGCTACCCGCAGGCGATCGAGATCGCTCAACGCCTGGCGAGCGAGATCGGGGCGGCTGCTGTCGAGGGAGACGAGAACATTGCCAAGGTTTCGATCGTCGGACTCGGGATGAAGGATCACGCGGGCGTCGCGTCGAAGATGTTCCAGGTGCTGGCCAACGAAGGGATCAACATCCAGTTGATCACGACCAGTGAAATCAAGGTCTCGGTGCTCATCGATGAAAAATACGCGGAACTCGCCGTGAGAGCGCTTCACGACGCCTTCGTCGGTGATGGCGCCACCGAGCCAGCGCCGGAAAGCTGATCACTCACCCCCGTGAAGGCTTCCAGATGGAGCAGCGACAGGCTCTGGCGGGATTCGCGCTGAGCGCTGCGCTCTTTGCACTGGCAGTTCCCGTTCCCACTCCTGAATCGGAAGAGTGTCTCAACCCGACCGAATCGGCGGACGTCGCGCAGCATACGGCGGCCGTTCGTTGCGAAGCCCCACCGGTGCGCGCAGCAGAAATTCGCGGGCCCCGCGCGCAGACTCTTCGGCCTTCCGATCGAACTGAATTGCGCGGACGCGCGAACATTCGAAAGCCTGGATCGGATCGGTCCCGTGCGCGCGCGGCAGATCGTGGAGGAGCGCGCACGCGCACCCTTTGAGCGCGTCGAAGACCTGCTGCGCGTTCAAGGGATCGGCCCCAAGACGCTCGAGAACCTGCGTTCCGCGGTGGCTGCGAATCCGCGTGTCGGAGCGTCGGGTTCAGTAGACTTCCCGGAGTGCCGCTCGGAAGCTGTGCGAAACTTCCGGGTGGGTGCAGGAGGGTGGATGTGAAGGTCCAGGTCGGAGCCGAGCAGGGTTCGCAGGTTCCTCAAAGAGGGACTGTGGTCGGAAGTGCCGACTTCACACTGGATCGTCGGGCGCGCCGTCGGCCTGCTCCAATTTGCAATCATGACCGCCGAGGGCTTCGTTCGCGATCGTCTGCTGCTTCACGCGAGTGCGCTCACCTACTTCACGCTGATTTCGCTGATTCCGGTTTTCGCGATCGCGGTTTCCATCGCTGCCGCAATCGGTATCGAAGGCGACTTTCGTGGATGGATTGGTGGGGAAACTCGCGGCCGGCGCGCCCGGGCTTCAGGAGAGCATCATCTCGCAGATCAAGTCGGCGAACTTCAAGGCGTTGGGCGGATTTGGTGCTGCGGCAGTGTTCGTTCTCACGGTACTCGGGTTGAGCAATGTAGAGGGCGCCTTCAACTCGATCTGGGGCGTCAAGAAGCACCGAAACTGGAGCCGGCGTTTTCCCGATTATCTCGCGATCCTCGTGGTCGTTCCACTCGTCGCCAGCGGGCTTTCGCTCGCCACCGGTCTACAGAGCGAATGGCTGGTACAGCGCCTACTCCAGTACGAGGTGTTCGCCGGAGTTTACGAGATGGGGCCTGCGGCACCTGCCGTGGTTTACGCTGGCGGGCTCCCTGGCGTTGATGTTCTGGTTCTTGCCGAATACGTCCGTGCGGTTCTGGTCCGCGGCTCTGGGCGGTGCGGTGTCGGCGATGCTGATTCTCTTCGCTCAAGACTTCTATCTCAGTTTCAGTGTCGGTGTCTCGCGCGCGAACGCGCTCTTTGGCGCGTTTGCCCAGCTGCCGCTGCTGCTGGTCTGGATCTACGTGTTCTGGGCGATCGTGCTGTTCGGCGCAGAGCTGGCCTTTGCACATCAGAATCTGGCCTCCTACCGGCAGGAAGTGCGCGGTTGCTCGGCGGGTCCAGCCGAGCGGGAGGCGATCGGGCTGCGCGCCACATTGATGATCGCACGCGCGTTCGATGAGTCGTCGCCACCGGAAACCGCAGACAGCCTGACTGCGCGGCTCGAGACTCCGATCCGCACCGTGCGCGAGATCCTCCGCCAACTCGAGGCGGCGGGGAATCTTGTCGCGACGGGGCGAATCTGCCGCCGAAGAGGCCTTTCAGTTGGGCCAACCTTCGTCTCGAATTCGCGTGGTCGATGTTCTGATCGCGTTGCGCGGCGAGCGCGAACCGGCCCACGAAGATCCAGGCTCGATTGTCGTCGATCGCCTGCTCGGGGATCTCTCTGCGGCGGTTGCCCAGGCGCAGGGCGCGCAGACGCTCGCGGAACTGCTCGCCCAGATTCCCTCGCTTGACCCTCCAGCGGCTCAGGGTTAGCGTCGCACCCCTTTCCAGCGCAGGTGAAGCAATGCGCGTCTACCTCGATCACAACGCCACTTCACCGCTTCGCGACGAAGTCGTCGAAGCCATGACCCGCGTTCTGCGCGGCATCCACGGCAATCCGTCGAGCACTCACGAGGAAGGGCGTGCTGCTCGCGCCGTGGTGGACCGCGCGCGGGCATCGGTCGCCTCGCTGATCGGCGTCCAATCGGACGATGTGCTGTTCACCGCAGGCGCCACGGAGGCCAACAACACGGCGCTGATCGGACGGCTGGGCCTGCGTTCAGGTGAGGCAGGGCACCTCGTGACATCCGCCGCCGAACATCCGTCCGTCGAGGCGCCGCTCGAAGCCCTCGAACGCGCGGGTTGGCGAGTGACGCGGGTCGGGGTCGACTCCGAAGGGCTGCTCGACGCAGCGCAGGTCGAGGCGGCGATCGAGTCGGATACCGCGCTCGTGTCGATCCTCTGGGCGAACAATGAAACCGGCGTGCTGCAGCCGATGGAGCAAATTGCGACACTGGCACGAGAGAGAGGGATTCCATTTCACGTCGACGCGACCCAGGCCGTGGGCAAGATTCCGATCGATCTTCGGGAGATTCCCGTCGACTTGTTGTCTCTGTCTGCGCACAAATTCAACGGGCCGAAGGGCGTGGGGTGTCTGATCGCACGCGGCGATCTGACCTTCGAATCGATTTTGCGCGGAGGCCCGCAAGAGCGGGGTCGGCGCGGAGGGACGGAGAACGTCGCGGCGATCGTCGGCCTCGGCGTGGCCTGTGAACTCGCACAGCGGGAATTGCCCGATCGCATGCGCGACTACGCTGGGCTGCGCGATCGACTCTGGGATGGAATCCAAGCCAAGATTCCCGGCGTCCGGCGCAATGGCTCGGCCGATCGCGTGCTCCCGAATACACTGAACGTGGAATTCGACGGGGCGGCGGGAGAATTGCTGCTGCAGGCGCTCGATGTCGAGGGGATCGCGGTGTCGTCGGGCGCCGCGTGCCATTCGGGTTCGATCGAACCGTCGAAGGTATTGATCGCGATGGGCCGTTCGCCCGAAGAGGCGCGCGGATCACTTCGCTTGAGCGTCGGCCACGGCAACGATGCAGAGCAGATCGACTACGCGCTCAGCCTCCTACCGGATCGGGTCGAGAGCGCGCGGCAGGCGGTGGGAGCATGAGCGCAGACCAACAGTCGATTGACGAGGTCGGGCGCGCAAGCGAAAAGCGCGAGCGCGTCGTTGCTGCACTCTCGGGGGGTGTCGATTCTTCGGTGGCTGCGGCCCTGCTCGTCCAACAAGGTCGTGAAGTGATCGGAGTGACCCTCAACCTCGCGGGTGGCGCATCGCGGTGTTGCTCGCTCTCGGATGCCGACGACGCGCGACGGGTTGCGGACCACCTCGGCATCCGATTCTACGTTGCGAATTACGCGGAGCGTTTTCGCGCCGAGGTGATACGCCCGTTTGCGGATGATTACCTCTCGGGCCGGACGCCGATCCCGTGCGTGGCGTGCAACTCGCGCTTCAAGTTCGACTATCTGCTCGAGCGGGCCCGGGTCTTTGGTGCGGACCGGGTGGCGACGGGCCACTACGCCCGGGTGGATGTCGACCCCGATACCGGGCGCCTGCGTTTGCGCTGCGCGATCGATCGGCAGAAAGACCAGACCTACTTCCTGTTCGAACTGGGTCAGGAACAACTGGCAGCGGTCGAATTCCCACTCGGCGAGCTTGAAAAAGAGGCCGTTCGCGCGCAGGCGCGTGAACTCGGATTGGCGACCGCCGACAAGCCCGAGAGCCAGGAAATCTGTTTCGTGCCCGATGGCGATTACGCGAGTGCGGTCGAAAAAATCTGCCCGGACGCGCTGCCCGGCGAGGGAGAAATCGTCGATCGCGAAGGGCAGGTGCTCGGCCAGCATCCCGGTATCCATCACTTTACGGTGGGTCAGCGCCGGGGACTCGGCCTTTCGGCCGAACGGCCGCTCTACGTTGCGGGACTGGACGCGGAGCGCAATCGCGTCGTGGTCGGCGCGGCCGAGGATCTCAACGCAAAGGGCGCCCGCCTCGCACGGGTTTCCTGGGTCTCCGGGGTGGTGCCCGATCGCGCCGTTCGAGCGACGGTACGGGTCCGCCATCGGCACGTGGGTGCATCCGCGTCGATCGAGCCGCGGGCCGACGGGCAGGCGGTGGTCAGCTTCGATGAACCCGTGCGGTCGGTCGCCCCGGGTCAGGCCGCCGTTTTCTACGCCGGTGACAACGTTCTCGGCGGCGGCTGGATCGCCGAGTCACTATGACACCCAACCCCGCCGCGCCCATGGCCTCGATTGACGCCGTACTCGAATACGGGTTTTCCGATCGCGCCCTGCTGGATCTTGCGCTCACGCACACTTCCTATTCCCATGAAGAAGATGGCGGCCGCGGAAACGAACGCCTCGAGTTTCTCGGCGATGCTGTGCTCGATATCGTGGTCTCGGAGATTCTCTACGAAGTGCATCCGGAGTGGGACGAAGGGGACCTGACCCGAGCCCGCTCGGCCCTGGTCAATCAGAAATCACTCGCCGAGCAGGCCCGGAATCTGGAGCTCGGTCGTTTTGTCAAACTCGGCCGCACGGAAATGCAATCGCGCGGTTGTGAAAAGGATTCGATCCTCGCGAATTGTTTCGAAGCATTGGTCGGCGCGATCTATCTGGACGGGGGGCTCGTGCCGGTGGAGGGTTTCGTGCGGCGCGTCTACGGTGCCGCGCTCGCGAGTGATGCGGTTCGCCAGCGGCGGGATGCCAAGACCGAGTTTCAGGAGTGGGCGCACGCGCGCTTTCGACAGACGCCGAGCTACGAGATGGTCGGCGACAGTGCCGAAGACAATGACGACGAGCGCTTTGCGGTAGAGGTCTCGATCGGCGCGGATGTCTGGGGCCGGGGTGTGGGGCGCTCGAAGCGCCTTGCCGAGCGCGAGGCCGCCGCGGCAGCACTCGAGAAAAGTGCGGATGGGGAGTCGAAGACCGATGGCTGACGGGCAGCATCGCGCGGGTTCGGTGGCCATTCTCGGCCGACCGAATGCGGGTAAGTCGACGCTGCTCAACCACCTGCTCGGCGAAAAAATCGCGATCGTCACCGCGAAGCCCCAGACCACCCGCAGCCGGATCCTCGGAATCCTGACTCGGCCAGACTTCCAGATCTTGTTTTTCGACACGCCCGGGATGCACGAGAGCGCGAAGCCGCTCAATGTCGCTCTCAACGAACTGGTGGATTCCGCCGCGCAGGACTGCGATCTGGGCCTGTTGCTCGTGGACCCCTTATGGGGGTTGGGGCGAGGATCACGCTGCTCTCCAGGCAAAAATGCTCGCGCGCGATTGCCCGGTAATCGTCGTCGCGACCAAGATCGATCTCGAGAACCGCAAAAAGACCGAGTGGTCGCCGGCCGCGCCTGAAATGCGGCGGATTTCGGCCCGGACCGGAGAGGGCGTCGAAGAACTGCTCGCGGAGATCACCGCGCAGTTGCCGGTTTCGCCCCCCCACTATCCCGAGGACCAGCTGAGCGATCGGCCGCTGCGCTTCCTGGCTGCCGAGTTGGTGCGAGAAGCCGCGTTCGAAGAACTCGGCCAGGAGTTGCCGTACTCGCTCGCCGTCGAGGTGGTCGAGTACGACGAAAAGCGCACGGATCTCGTGCGGATTCGCGCGGATCTGCTCGTCGAGCGGCGCTCCCAGAAGCAGATCGTGATCGGAAGGGGGGGGCAGGTCATCAAGCGGATCGGGGTCCGGGCGCGCGCTGAAATCGAAGAATTGGTTGGAAACAAGGTCCATCTGGACCTTTGGGTGAAACTAGAACCGCGTTGGGCAAAGCACCCGAAGCGGCTGAAAACACTGGGCTATTCGTAATTCGACCAGCCCCCGGCGGATTGACTCGGCGGCCCCGGATCGTGTAGGGTGGTCCTCCAGTCTTCGTCCGGCACGCCCCCCCGGTTCTCCCCGGCTCACGGCTTGCCCGCCTTTGCAGGAGAGACCGCATGTGCCAGAACAACGTCGTCATTGCCAGCGCCACCCGGACTCCGATCGGATGCTTCCAGGGCGCGCTTTCGTCGCTTTCCGCGCCGGATCTCGGAGCCTTGGTTGTCCGAGACGCCGTCAAGCGCGCGGGGGCGACACCCGACGATGTCGATACCGTCATCATGGGCAACGTCTTGTCGGCAGGCCTGGGCCAGGCACCGGCCCGTCAGTGCGTCATCAAAGCGGATTTCCCGGTCTCGACCAGCGCGGTGACGGTCAACAAGGTCTGTGGGTCGGGCCTGCAGGCCGTCATGTACGCGCGGCGTGAGATCATGGTCGGTGAAGCCGACGTCGTGGTGGCGGGGGGCATGGAGTCGATGACCAACGCGCCCTACATCATTCCCAAGGCGCGCGCGGGGCTCCGCCTCGGCAATGCGGAAATCGTCGATTCGATGGTGACGGACGGCCTCTGGGACCCTTACGGGAACATGCACATGGGCGTCTGTGGCGATCTGGTTGCAGATCGGTGCAGCTTCACGCGCGAGGATCAGGACGAATTTGCGACCACCAGTTACCGCCGGGCGCTCGCGGCCCAGAAGGAGGGCCGCTTCAAGCCGGAGATTGTGCCGGTGTCGGTCCCGCAGCGCCGCGGTGAGCCGCTGCTGGTCGACGACGACGAAGAGCCCGGCCGCGGCAAGATCGACAAATTCTCCAGCCTGCGCCCCGCGTTTGGCCGGGAGGGAACCGTTACCGCGGCGAACGCCTCGTCGCTCAACGATGGCGCGGCGGCTCTCGTGGTGTGCTCGGCAGATGTCGCGAGAGAGAAGGGCTACAACGTGCTCGCGAAGATCATCGCGGACTCCTCGGCCGCGGTGGAGCCGAAGTGGTTCACGCTCGCACCTGTCGATGCGCTCGCGAAACTCTACGCGAAGACCGGTACCGAATCGTCGGACTGGGACCTTTACGAAGTCAACGAAGCTTTTTCGGGTGTGACGATGGCGGCTGCAAAGGAACACAGCATCCCGATGGAGAAGATCAACGTAAACGGCGGTGCCGTGTCGCTCGGGCATCCGATTGGCTGTTCGGGTGCACGCGTACTCGTCACGCTGCTCTACGCGCTCGCAGATCGGAAGCTCAAGCGTGGAATCGCAACTTTGTGCATCGGCGGCGGAGAAGCTGTTGCGCTTGCAGTGGAGTGCGTCTAGTCATGAAGAAAATTGGAATCATCGGAACCGGAACGATGGGCTGCGGGATCGCCCAGGTGGCCTCGCAGATTCGCTGCGATGTGATCTTCCAAAATCGCAAGCAGGGGTCAGTGGACAAGGGCTTGGCTCGACTCCAATGGGGGCTCGACAAGCTGGTCAGCCGCGACAAGCTGACGCAGGCCCAGAGCGAAGGCATCATGAGCCGGATCCACGGCGCGGTCTCGCTCGAAGAGCTCAAGGAATGCGACATCGTTCTCGAGTCCGCACCCGAAGACCTCGAAATCAAGCAGGAATTGCTCGAGACACTGAGTGGGATCGTTAGCGACCGCTGCATCATTGCGACGAACACCTCGAGTCTTTCGGTGACCAAGATGGCTTCCTTCGTGTCGCGCCCCGAGCGCTTCGTCGGGATGCACTTCTTCAACCCGGTTCCCGTGATGAGCCTCGTGGAAGTCGTCAGCGGCCTGCGCACGACGGTCGAAACCATTGCGACCGTCAGCGAATTTGCGAAGGCGCTGGGCAAGACGCCGATCGAAGTGTCTGACCTCCCGGGTTTCGTAGTGAACCGCGTGCTCTTTCCGATGATCAACGAGGCGGCCTTTGCGCTCAGCGAGGGCGTTTCGGACGCGGAGGGGATCGACGCCTGCATGAAGGGCGGGTGCAACCACCCGATGGGGCCGCTGGAACTCGCGGATCTGGTCGGACTCGATGTCGTCTGCGCGATCCTGAAGAGTCTCTACCGAGAGTACGGGAACCCGCGATACGCGCCTTGCATGGAGATCATCAAGCGCGTCGAGGCGGGTTGGCTGGGCCGCAAGTCGGGCCGCGGCTTCTACGACTACGGCAAGTAGACGGGCCGGTGTCCGAAGGCGACCCGCGCGCGCCGGACGTTGGAATCTACGAAGTCAGCCCCAGGGACGGACTGCAGAACGAAGCCGAGTTCGTTTCGACCGAGGCGAAACTCGAGCTGATCGCGCTGCTGGCCACATCGGGGCTGCGCCGGATCGAAGTCGCATCCTTCGTATCTCCGAGTTGGATCCCGCAGCTCGCCGATGCCGACGAGATCGTTGCCGTGCTGCGGCGCAGCCCGGGCGTACGGTACGGCGCGCTGGTCCCCAACGAAAAGGGCTACGAGCGCCTTCGCGCAGCGGGTCCGATCGATATTGCGGGAACCTTCGTTTCCGCGAGCGAGACCCACAATCAAAAGAACCTGAACTGCTCGATCGACGAACAACTCGCGCGTCTCGCGCCGGTCTTCGAGCGCACCCGCGCAGATGGCATTGCGGTGCGCGCCTACGTGTCGACCGTCTGCGGTTGTCCGTACGAGGGTGAGATCGCTGTTTCTGCAGTGGTTGAACTGGCGCGGAAACTGATCGAACGCGGTGCCGCGGAGATCTCGCTCGGAGATACGATTGGTGTTGGCCACCCGAATCAGGTGCGGGAGCTGGTGCGCGCGGTCGCCTCGGAGGTGCCTGTCGAGTGCGTCGCGCTGCACCTGCACGACACCTATGGCCGCGCACTCGCAAACGCGCAAGCCGGTTTCGAGGAAGGCGTGCGGATCTTCGATTCTTCGCTCGCGGGCCTCGGGGGGTGCCCGTATGCACCTGGCGCGTCGGGTAACGTTGCAACCGAGGATCTGGTGGATCTCTTCGAGCGCGAGGGCATTCGCACTGGGGTGGACCTCGATGCACTCGTGGATGCGAGTGCCTGGCTCGAGCGCGATGTTCTCGCCAGGCCGCTGCCGGGGCGTGTGTTTCGCGCGAGACTCGGCGAACGGGAACGCGAGCGCCGAGCGATTTGATCGCGGTGGGTGAGTGCGAACCGACAAGGGGGAGGGAACCTTGAAGGATGGATCTGAAGTCAACGAACGGCTCGAGACGATCCGCCGCGGCGGCGACTCGAAATATCACGAGAAGGGCAGCGAAGCGGGCAAGCTCTTCTGCCGCGAGCGCCTGAACCTGCTGCTCGATGAAGATACGTTCATCGAAGACGCCGCATTCGCAAACAGCCTGGCGGGCGACCTTCCCGCGGACGGTGTCGTAACCGGCAGCGGCGCGATCGACGGCCGGCCGGTCTGCGTGATGGCCAATGATTCGACGGTGAAGGCGGGATCCTGGGGGTGCCCGCACGGTCGAAAAGATCCTGCGGATCCAGGAGCACGCCGAGCGCCAGCGCGTGCCGCTCGTTTATCTGGTGGATTCGGCGGGCGCGCGAATCACCGATCAGATCCAGATGTTTCCGGGCCGCCGCGGTGCGGGCCGGATCTTCCACAACCAGGTGCGAATGTCCGGCATGGTGCCGCAGGTCTGCCTGCTCTTTGGCCCGTCGGCTGCGGGAGGGGCGTACATCCCCGCGTTTTGCGATGTGGTCTTCATGGTCGAGGGCAACGCGAGCATGTACCTCGGCTCTCCGCGCATGGCCGAGAAGGTCATCGGCGAGGTCGTGAGCCTCGAAGAAATGGGCGGCGCGAAAATGCACTGTTCGGTCTCTGGCTGTGGCGATCTGCTCGCCAACTCTGAGCCCGAGGCCATCGAGGCCGCGCGGCGCTACCTCTCCTACATGCCGTCGTGCGCGGATGGACACCTTCCCGCACATGAGGATGTCGCACCCGCTGCCGCTTGCGAGGACCTCGAAAGCTTGATCCCCGACTCCGAGAATCAACCCTTCGATATGTGCGAGGTGATCGAGCGCGTCGTCGATGGCGATTCATTCTTCGAAATCAAGCAGCTGTTTGCGGGCGAGATCATCACGGGACTCGCGCGCATCGATGGCCGCCCGGTGGGCATCGTCGCCAACCAACCCAAGGTCAAAGGCGGCGTGCTCTTCGTCGATTCCGCAGACAAAGCCGCGCGCTTCATCTGGCTCTGCGACGCGTTCGGAATCCCGCTGCTGTTTCTCGCCGACGTGCCGGGCTTCATGATCGGCAAGGCCGTCGAGCGCCAGGGCATCATCCGCGCGGGCGCAAAGATGATCATGGCCGTCTCCGAAGCCACCGTGCCACGACTGAGCGTGATCATCCGCAAGGCCTACGGAGCGGGCCTCTACGCGATGAGCGGCCCCGCCTTCGAACCCGAGGCCTGCATCGCGCTGCCGAGCGCGATGATCGCGGTCATGGGACCGGAGGCTGCCGTCAACGCGGTCTACTTCAACAAGCTGCAGGGCCTCGGGGACGAAGAGCGCGCCGAAACCGAAGCGCGGCTGCAGCGCGAGTACCGCGACGACATCGACATCGAACGCCTCGCGAGCGAACTCGTCATCGACGCAATCGTCCCCCCCCGAGGCGCTACGCGACGAAATCGCCGCACGCCTCGCCGCCGCCGAGGACCGCCGTGATGTCCCGCCTGCGAAGTGGCGCAGCGTGACGCCCGTCTAACCCGGTACCGCCTCGTCCCGGGTGGGGACGTTGTTGAATAGTTGAAACCTGAGGATGATTGTGGGTAGGTGAGGGCGCTATCGGATGTCGAAAGAATTGGAAGGCCGTGACGATCGGCAGTTAGGGGAGTTTGATTGGGGTTCTCGCTTGGGCATTTTGGCCGTGCGCGAGGGAGTGGCTGATCGCGGATGGCGATACGCCTAGGGCTTTTGCGACCTGCCGCCCTAAGATGCGATGTTCTATCACAGCTAAGTATGCAATGACGGCTCGCGCGTTGGAGATCGAGTCTGTGCGTCGGCGCTCATGAAAGTCCGAGGGATCGATATCGAATTGCTGGCAGACGGATTCGATGATTTGCCGCAACTGGGTTGCGCTTGTTTCGAGGTTGGATTTTGAAAGGGCGACTTTGTCAACGATCGAACCGAGTGCCGGCTCATTGGGTGACGCGGTCGTGCACGAGGTCGGGTTTGGGTCGGTAGCGGGAAGTTCTGGATTTTCGGTATCGCCCCGAGATACGAGCTGTGACAATCTGCCAAGTGATAATGCAGGGTCGTTGCCGAACAATGCGAGCGTGGCGCTAGCCGCCTCGAAGGGCCGGACGTTGCGCGCACCGGTAAGCGCGGAAAATCCTGACCAGGGCCAATTGGACAGTTCGCCGATCGAAGAAATGATCCCCGCTTTCAGCGGATTTCTGCAGATGTAGACGATCACGCCGAGTAGGTCGGCGTCGGTTTTGATGATCCGCGAGCGAAAGCGATTCTGAAAGAGGTAACCCTGGCGCCGATGGCGGAGATTGAAGGTGCGCGCGTAGCCGGTGTTGAGCCGAGCCATTAGACGCGAAATGCGGGTCCGGCCACTCTGGACGGCAAGGTGAACGTGGTTGGGCATCAGTGCCCATCCGAAGCAGCGGAATCCAAGTTCTGGAATCAGCGCGTCGAGACGCTCTAGAAAATCGCCGCGATCGTGATCATCGTGAAAGATGCTCCGACCCTCGATGCCACGGATCATCACGTGGTGGTGGGTGCTGGGTGCGTCGCGGCGCGCAGTGCGTGCGATGGCGGCGGCCTCGCGGAACCGTTGGGGCGAGAGGTGAAATCTAGCAGGAGATCGCAGCCACTGCTGTGAGGCGCGTCGATTCTTGGCATCAGTACATGCCAAGAGCGCGTCGCGTCTGGGCGCCATTCAACTATTCAACAACGTCCCCGCCCCGCCTGACACCGCTGTCCGCCAAAATCTGACACGATTTGGCGTGTTCTGATGATCATGCGCTTTGCAACACGCACTTAGTGCGCAAGACAGCTGCGCTTGTTTCTCACTCTGATTCATTACTGACTCGCCAACTCACCGAATGCATTTCGAAAAAATATTTTTCCCTACCCACATCGCAAGATGTCGCCAGGCGACTCTGCTCTCGAATTCTAGATTTCATTTCTTGGCACACCCTTTGCTCTCGTTGTCTTTTGACCGTGATCGCAGCGTGTTTTGTGTTGGATTCGTTGTGTGTCGGTTGCGGCTCGTGGATGCCGAGGAGGAATCAAGAGATGATGCGAAGATCCAACTGTGTGGCACCCAAGAGTTGCGAGAACCCGAGTGCGCACGCCACGGGTGGTGAGAGACGAATTCGAAGTGGACGAAAAAGGGGGTTCGCCGCACTGGGTGTATTGGTCGGCATGGCTAGCGCACTCCCGAGTTCGGCAGCAAACGACCCGAAGGATTTGAGCAGTCAGAATGGAGAGGATGCGACCGTCATCCAGAGTACGGGCCAGGCACATCTTCAGATCGAGATCGAGGTGCCCAGGGGAACCGGCGGCAGTGAACCGGGCCTGGCGCTTACCTATACAAGCAGCCTTTCGGATGGTCCGTTCGGGGTGGGGTGGAACGTGGAACTCGGGGAAATCCGAAGGACATCCCGCTTCGGTACTCCTGCGTACAACGATGCGGAGGACCAGTTCGAATTCGACGGGGTGCTCCTCGTCGCCCACCCGGATCAATCGCACCCTGCGGTCGAGTATCGAACCATCCAGGAGTCCTTCGCGCAAATCAAGTGGAATCGAGGCCCGGGCCTCGATGACAATTACTGGGAGGTGAGATTTCCAGATGGTCGTATTGCGCGTTTCGGTACCAACCAGGAATCGCGCATCCGTAAGGGTGGCGATCTCGACCCTCGCGATGACGACGGTGAGATTGGACGATGGCTCCTCACAGCGCTGGAGGACGCAAATGGAAACGTCACGCGGTTCAGCTATGACCGCAGCATCGATGTCGGAACCGCCTATCCGCTGGCGGTCTCGTACAGCTACCGTGAGGGTTCACAAATACCCGTGGGTGGCACGGAGAGAAGAGTTGAATTCGTGCTGGAGGATCGAGACGACCCGATCATGGGTTTTCCGGCCGGGCTCGAGACGCGTATTGGGCAGCGGGTTGGTGAGATTCGAAGCCTCGTGGGCGGAGCTGTCTATCGGCGTCTCGTTCTGAATTATGCCGCAGCTGACGAGTACACCACCACGGGGCGAACGCGCCTGACGTCCACACAGCTCTTCGGTGCGGATTGCAAACCTGTCGAGCTGGATCCCGAAGTTTCTTGCTCGGGGTTTCCCGCGAAGACGTTCAGTTACACGGATACCACTCCCGCAATTCCGAACGAGCCCGAGGCCCAGTGGAAGAATCAGATCTGGGCTGGAGATCCATCGCTGTCGTTTACGTTGCCTGGTGGCAATAACCGAGGGGTACAGATCGGAGACATCAACGGAGATGGTTTTCCGGATTTTGTTCAAGCCTGGCGAAAGCCCGCGGACTCGGGCAATCAATTCGAGGTCTACCTGGGCGAGGGAAGCGGTTGGGGAAGCCAGAGTGCGGAGTGGACGGCCGCGCTCATGTCTCTGACGGTCAGTGCGTACGAAGTCAAAGAGGTTCGAGAGGGTGGTTCAACCGGCGTCACCTGTTCGATCGAACAGCCCACCCCGGTCGACAGGAATGTCTTCTTCCGCTTCAGGGACCCTTACTCATCGACCAAAATTCTACCGATGATCGAAGCGAGGTTGATGGACCTCAATGCGGATGGATTTGCGGACATCATTCTTTCGTTTGAAATCGGAGCGGGAAGCGTGTCTGCGGCCGCCCCGTGCGCGGTTGCGCCGCACAGCTGGGAGGGGGCGCCACAAGTTCGTTATGTGTGGATCAATCAGGGAAAAGCCAGCCCTGCGGTTCCCGGCGATCCGGACTTTGGATGGAAGGAAAACGAAGAATGGGCCGCGTCATTGCCGCCGTTCTACTCCATCTACCTGTGGAGCGATGCCGGTACCGGCGACGCCAGGCCGGGTTGGGTATTTCCTCCTGGAGACAACAGGAAGGAACTCGTAGGTAAGCGCAGTACCAAGGGGAACGGCTGCGTACTATTTCGACCACGGCGTGCGCATGCCCGATCTCAACGGCGATGGTCGACCGGACATCGTTGCCAAGAGAGGTCCTGCTGGTTTTGGTATGGATGCGCCGGTCGTTACATTTCCGGAGGGTGTGTGGCTGAGCAGGCCGAATGGGGTGGGATGGGTTCACCATCCCGACTCGACTTCTCCCTATCTGCCACCGGATCCGCTCGTCGTGGAATTCGGCTACAAGGCTGACAACGACAAGTTTGTCCTGGATGCCGATACCGGGGTGCGGTTTGCCGACGTCAATGGCGACGGGCTCGCGGATATCATCAAAACGGATGCGGAGCCGGTTCAATCGCCGTACGCGCAGTACGAGCATCAACCGCTTCCCCCCGCATTACTTCAGAAGGGCATCTGGCTGAATACAGGAGATGGGTGGTGCGAACCGACTGATCCCTCGCTGTGATTCGGCGGCGCAGGACTACCTGCCGACAGATGCGAATGCAGGGAGATTCACGGAGGTCTATACAGCCTGTTCCGGACTCACGGTCAACGGGACTTCGGTATCTCAGCCTTGTAAGAACCACACCGGCGTGCGCGGTACCGAGCTTCGATTCGTAGATCTAAATGGCGATGGATTGATCGACCTGCTGAAGACCGATGATCCAGTCTTCGGGGGGTTGAACGCGTGGATTCACGATCCGAGTGACCCCGCGATCTGGAAACAGGACTCGCGCTTCGTTCCGGATGCTGTGATGGCGACGATCCGGAAACTGAAGGGATCTGCCGCTTCCTCCGGCTATCAGATCTGGGACAGCGGTGTTCGAATCCTCGATTTCGATGGTGATGCGACAGTCGATCTGCTGAGAGATGTGGCCAGTATTGCGAGGAAGATGTTTGTCTCGAAGACCGCACACATCGATCTGATCGAAGAAATTGACAATGGCCAGGGGAGGGGTCTCAACGGTTCGCATACCAATCGGCGATCAAGCAGCGCGACCCCGATTTCGAGGATGACGCAAGAGACGATGCTGCCGATCCAATTTTCGGCGAGGCGGGTGAGATTGGCATCCCGAGGTGGACCGCGCGAGCGGTAGTTTCGCAGTTGATCACGGAAGATACGACCCCGGGCGGCTCGACCCATACGACAATGCTGAAGTACGCGATGCCCCAGTGGGAACCAGAAAAGCGCTCTCAACTCGGCTTCCGAGCGATCGAATCGAGTCTCGACGCTGTTTCGAAAACGCGGACGTTCTTCTGGCAGAAATTCGGCCGTGCGGGGCGGGCATCACGCACCTTGAAAATGGACGCTCAGGGCCTCCTGATGCGCCAGGAGACCGCAATCTGGGAGGTAATTCCCGGAAGCGAGAGTGAAGGGTCGGTCGCGGGTGCTTATATCGGCCGCGTCACCGAAGAAGAGGCTGCAAATTATTACGACAGCTTTGGCAAGCGGATTGCGGGGTCTACGCAATCGACTGCCTACCGATACGCCGATGATGCCGGTGATTCGTACGGGCACAATTTCGTTCACCAAGTCGAGAAGTCGCGTCCGTCCGGGGTGCTCAGCATCGAGCGGATTCCCGCACCCGCAGTGATCGACCCGGGTCGACGGATTCTTGGGCGGCTCGAAAAGGAAATTGAGCGAGACGGGAACGGTGACGTTTTGAAGGAGACGGAGTTCGACTACGACGGAACAATGCCGATCCTGGTGAGAAGGACGATGGCGGTACGGCATGAGGAATGGGAAAGCGGCTTCGCCGACGTCGTCAACACCTACGATCTGTACGGAAATCTGGTGACCAGAACCGATGGAGAGGGTCGTATTACGTACCTCTGTTATGACGGAGATACGGTATTCGCCGATGGCAGTGCTTGCCCCGATCTGATGGGAACGGGAAGTCACACCGTAGTTGTCGGTGTGAAAGATCCGACCGGGGGAGTCACGCGTTTCAGGCGTGACCTCGGGAGCGGCACTGCAACCGAATTGGCCCGGCTATACAGTGGGGATCTGGAATCGATCGATCTGGATCGGTTTGGTCGACCGGAAAGACTCTGGACCCGGCCGGAGGGTCACGAAGTCGAGACGATCCTCGCTGAGCGTAATTACGTCGATGGTATTTCCGCCGCGGGGCGACCCTACGTGGAACAGTGGGATTACTTCAAGGAATCCACAGAGAGCGACAAGAGCGCTGCAGTGCACAGCGCGATCAATCTGGATGGCTTTGGCCGCGAGACCATTGGCGTATCTCCCGTCGCGCCAGGACATACCTCCCCCTTCGGACGCGCGATCACTGGGCGTGATTACGCCGGGCGGCCGCTACGAGTAACCTTCGATCTCGCGTGCGCCAGCCCAGACTGCGCGGAATTGGCGACATACGACGGATTGGCGGCGACCACCCAAACCTATGATTCACTGGGGCGCGTTCTGACCCGTTCGACACCGGATGGGTTGACAGCCTTCGGCTACCGCCAGGTAAGCCTGAACCCTCCCGTGGGGCCCGGTTTCGGTGCCACCCTATCTCTCGACGCCGTGCTTACGAAGGATCCCAAAGGAAACCTCACCGAGCATCTGTTCGATGGCGATCGCCTCCTGAAGGCAAACGAATGTGAAAACGGGGATTCCTCCAGCCCAGTCCGACCTCTCGGGTGTGTCATGCGTCAACCCGGATTCGACGTTCTACACCTACGAGGCCACCGGTGAGCTCGATACCGTCTACGACGCGAATCCGGGACAAGACTATGAGAGCACGGCTCGGCAATTGCGATATCACCACGATACGCTCGGGAGAATCTGGAAGGTAAGTGATCCCGATCGAGGCGTGAGCTACATGGACCACGATCTGGTCGGGAATGTGGTCCACACGCTCGATGCCCGCGGCAGAGTCGTCAATTATCAGTATGACGAACTCGACCGCCTGAGACGGATCGACACGCCGGGAGGCATAGGCGATTGGGGCCAGCTCGAAATCGCCTACGATCCCGACACCCGAAAGAGAAACCGTGTAACAGCAGAGGGAATGACGTATAGCGAGTCCTGGGAGTACGACGATTTCGGAAACCTCGAGAAGAACGTTCGCAACGTAATCGGCCGGACGCTGCGCACCGATTTTGGATACGACCTACTGGGCCGCCTGACGACACTGAAGTCGCCGTTGGCCAATCGAGAGAGCGTTCGTTACGTCTACGACGGTGCCTACCTCTCGAAGGTTTGTAGCAGCCTGGATACCTCCGATTGTGAGTCAGCTCCGCAGATTTCCTTTATCGATGGTGTTGTATACGACGCTCTTGGGCGGGTCGCGACGATTTCGGAGCCCAACGGCGTCTTGACGTATGACTACTACGACGTCAATGACCCAGAAGCTGGCCGGGTGGTGAATCAGCTGAAATCAATGGTTTTGGATGGCTCGAGGTTGGATCTCACGTACACGTACGATGTGAACGGAAACGTGAGTCACATCGCCGACAACCATACGGGTGACGGCTTGAGTGCGACAGCTGATTACCTTTACGACCGCCGCAATCGGCTCGCATCTTGGAAGGATGCAAACCAGATCGAAAAGCATTTTGCGTACGATTCGATCGGAAATCTTGTTGGACGGAACCTGCCAGCTGCGCCTGGCGGCGTTGGCGATTGGAACCAGATCTACGATGGCTCCAATAAGCCGCACGCAATCCGAATGAATTGGAACGACAAGGGATACGACTACGACGCGAGCGGAAATGTCGTTCGCAGAGGTGAAGAGCACCTCACCTACAACGCGCTCGGCCAGCTGCATTGCGTGGGCGATTCGCAGGGTTCATGCAACGGCGGTTTCTTCTGGTACGACATCGATGGGAATCTGCTCACGAAGACGGTCGGGCCTACGAGTGAAATCTATCTGGGTAGTTATTTCCGTTTCGACACGGGTTCAGGTACCGCCTGGACCTATACGAGTGCCTTCGGAAAGCGCATTGCCATGGTGAAGAAATCCGGCGCGATTCTCCGACCCGCGTGGGCTCCGCCGATATGGCCGCTTCCGATCGATCGCGATCTTTTCATCAGCCTGGTCTTTGCCACGGGATTGCTGGGTGCGCTGGTGCTCCTCGCGCGTATGGGAGTCTTCGTGGCGATCGCAGATCGACCCGTCGCGGCGTGCATCGCATTGGGGGTGAGTGTGCTCATCGCAGCGCCACCCCAGGTCTGGGCGGCCAGGCGGGGCAGAGTTCATTCAACAGTCATCCGATACCTGTTCCACGACCACCTGGGAACGGAAATTCTTGCGACCAATCATCGAGGGGGTGTAGAAGAGCGGCGGGTTTTTGAACCGTTCGGTGAAGTCGTGGGTTCCCTCAGTGACCCAGCCTCGAACGTGGCCGCTGTTTTTACCGGCAAGCGGTATCACGATGAGCTGAGTTTGTATCACTTCGGAGCGCGGTGGTACGACGCAGAGGCCGGTCGCTTTGTGTCAATCGACCCAATCGTGCAGTCGGTCTCCGATCCGCAGACCCACAATCCATATGGTTATGTGCGGAACAACCCGATTGGACTCGTCGACCCCGACGGGCGCGAAATATTCACGGCGATCATTGCCCTGACGATTTTAGCGAAGGTCGTGTACTACAGCGCGCTTGCGTATACCGCCTACAGTAGTAGTCGGGGCGCAGTAGAAAGCTTTACAGGTGGATCGTCTGGTGCGACTACCTCGCAGCGGCAAGATTCTGTTGTCGCCCAGAACACCCTGACTGTCAGCGGAGAGCCAGCCAGGAAAGGCGCAAGATCGACCGCGAGGAATTACGGAGGGGAGCCCGAGGATCCTCGAGTCCGCGGCTTCTCGATTGGCCATCTGCTCACAGCAGGAGTTTTCGTTGGGAATCTGGGCGTGGATGTCGCTGGGGCGGTGGGCCTGAGCGGAACCAACGATGTGACGGCGGGAGGTGACAGCGTGGGTAGCTCGTTGTCCGGAGCAGGCTTCGCAACAGGCGCGTTGAACATCCCGGAGACGGTCTCCGTTGGCAAGACACGAGGATTCGAATTTGGCTTCGACCATAACATCCTGATCATGCGCGTACCGATGGCGCGGGCTGCAGACTACTCGGTCGTCAGCCTGTCCTTCGGCTTCTCTCTCAAACTATTTTTCAAGAACCGTGGCCGCCCGCTCGATCCTCGTTACATTCGGACCAGTGATCTTGTCGGGATCAGTTTTGGTGTCGGCCCAGGCGTGGCCGCATCGATTGTCGACAGCCTTGGAAGAGGTGGTGATGTGGAGTTGTTGAAATGGCCGAATTGATGTCAGTGCGACAGAGATCTCGGCGCCTGGACCTGGTGTGGTGGGGCGGAGGTGCGTTTCTGGCGATCGGGGCCCTGTTCTTGAGCGAATACTTTCTGATCCCCTTGCTTCTGCTCTTCGCGGTCGTGGTCGTCATGAGCCTGGTCTGGATTCGATGTCCCACTTGCAGGAAGAGCGCCCGCCTACGAGAAGTGAGCATGGGGAGTGGAAAGCTGGTGTTCCCTCTGGGATTTACAGAAAGCCGTTGCTCCCGATGCGGAACCGATTTGTCGTCGTGAGTGAGCGTGAGCGGGGACGTTGTTGAATAGTTGAATTGCAGCTTCAGCTGCAATTCAACTATTCAACAACGTCCCCGCTGCGCGGATCAGTCTGCTTCGGGGTGCTTGACGGTCAGGACTGGGCAGGGCGCGAGGCGCACGACGCGTTCTGCGACGCTGCCGAGCATCGCGTGTTTGAGTCCGGACAATCCGCGCGTTCCCATCACGATCAGATCGGCGTTGGTTTCCTCGGCTGCGAGGTTGATCGCCAGCGAAGGGCTATCGGCCGATAGATGAGAATCGACCTTGATCCCGTCGCTGGACACCTTTTCGGACCAATCGTCGAGTCGTTTTTCAGCGGCGTCGCGAATGTCCGCGTAGTAGCCCGCGGGGAGCACGATCCCATATGGGGAGACGCCCGCGGTCTGGATGTGGTAGCAGTGGAGCAGGTGGATCGTGGATCCACACAGATGGGCGATCTGAATCGCAGTGTCGAGCGCTTCCCCGGAATGCTCCGAGAAGTCGACGGGAACCAGAATCGTTTCGAATCGAGTCATGGTCGTTCTCCCTCTCTTCAGTTACACCTGCATAAACAAGCATAACTTGTGCCAGTGGCGGAGGCCACAGGAACGCCGTGGCAGTATTGGGTGAGGCAAGACGTCCCACCGCGGGGCAAACGGCAGCAAGCGGGAGTCGACGGAATTGAGCAGATAGGGGACGATGAAATCCAGATGGATACAACCGTGAGTGGCGAAAATCGTGGAGTTTTTTCGGGCGCCTTCTTCAGCTACGGGTTTCGACCCTTCTTTTTGTCGGCCGGCTGCTATGCGCCGATCGTCATCGTCTACTGGATTGGCGTGCTTTCCGGTTGGTGGCCTGCGCGGACTGCTGCGTCGCCGATCTGGTGGCATGGCCACGAAATGGTCTTCGGTTGGGCGGCCGCCGCGTTATGCGGATTTCTGCTGACAGCGGTTCCGAACTGGTCTGCTTCAAATCCGGTAACGGGTGCAGCGCTCGCGTTTCTCTGGCTGCTTTGGCTGCTCGGACGAGTGGGCATGTGGTTCGCCACATCGCTTCCCAGTGGCGTCGGCCCCGCGCTCGATCTGCTGTTGATTCCGGGGCTGTTGTGCTTCGTGCTGCCTCCGATCTATCGCCGCAAAGAGCCACGGCACTATGTCTTCCCTGTGTTTCTGCTTGTCTTCTGGATTGCGAACCTGCTGAGTTTGCTGCCCTACACGAATGCCTGGCCCAACCGCGCGACGACCGGCCTCTATCTGGGCACCTACGCGATGATCGTGATGTTGACCATCATCGGCGGGCGCGTGGTTCCCAACTTCACGCGCGGGGCACTTCGCGCAAAGGGCAAGGAGCAGGGCATCAAGACGAGCGAGACCCTCTCGAAGTTGGCCATTCTGGGCGTCGTCCTCGCGCTCGCAATTGATCTCGTCGTTCGAAATCGGCCGATCGGATCGATCGGGCCGGTCGTCAACGGGTGCGCGGCGCTGCTGGTCGCCGTGCTGCTCATTTTGCGCGCCAAGGGCTGGCGATTCCAGGACACCTGGGACAATCCGTTGCTCTCGATCCTTCACGTCGGCCAGGGGTGGTTGATCGTCGCGTTCGCGGCCCGTGCTGTCTCGACCCTAACGGGCTTGCTCCCACCGACAGTCGCGTTCCATGCGCTGGGTGCCGGGGCGATGGCCACGATGATTCTCGCATTCATGACGCGGGCTCCACTCGGTCACACGGGGCGCCCGCTGCGAGCCAGTCGCGTCACAGCAATCAGCTATCTGCTCGTGATCGCGGCGGGTGCCGCGCGGGTGCTGTCCCCGCTCTTGCCTGGGAGCTTGCAGCTGTCGGGTCTCGTTGTAGCGGGCAGTCTCTTTGCAATTGCCTATGCGATATACGTGGTCGTGTATTTTTCGATCTTGACCCGTCCGGCAGTTCGCTGAAGCGGCGGCCGCAAGACCCGCGCACAGCTTCAATGCGGCTCGATGTGCACCGTAACGTCACTTACCGAAAAGGTCTCGCTGATCACCCGCTCGATCTCGTCAGCAATTGCGTGGGATTCCGCGGTGGACAGATTGGGGTCGACACTCACGACGAGATCGATCGTGGGGCCCGATCCGCCCTGGCGCGAACGAACGCGGCGGGTCTCGTGGACCCCATCGACCGCCGAGGCTGCGCTCGATAGCGCGTCGGGGATTGGCGATGCTTCGTTCGACCAGAACGGGGATCGCCTTTTGGAAGAGCCCATACGCGAGGTAGAAGATCATCGCGGCGACGATGATGGATGCGAGTGCATCGAGCCAAGGGTATCCGCGTGCGGCGAGTTGCCAACCTATGATCACTGCGATCGTCGTCAAAACGTCGGCGATCGTGTGCCGGGCGTCCGCGCGCAGAATGTCCGAGTCGAGCCGCCGCGCCCAGCGATTTTCCCAGAGCGCGATCACCACATTGACGACGAGCACGCCCAGCATGAGCGCGAGGCCCCAGGGCTCTCGCGTGATTTCTCGTGGGTCGCGATCGAGCGCACCGAGGATGATTTCGATCGCGAGCACCGAGAGCAGCGTTGCGATCCCGAAAACCGCGAGAGTTTCGAATTTCCGATGCCCGTAGGGGTGCTCGGGATCGGGGGGTGCGCTCGCGATGCGGGTCGCTACAAACGCGACGAGCGTTGTTTGCAAGATCGGCCAGCGAGTGAATCGCGTCGCCGATCACCGCAATCGAACCGGTGTGAAACCCGACCGTTGCCTTGGCGACCATCACCGCGAAATTCGCGATTCCCTTCGCCGATGAGCACGCGCTCGATTTTCCGACCGCGATTGACAGGTGCAGCTGACGCCACTTCGGCCCCTCCCCCTTGCCTCGACGCCGACCCACGTTATCGCCCTGGTTCGAGCTGCCGCCCGCAGAGTAGCGCTCAGGTATTGAGCGTGGCCATTCGCCCCAGTGAAGGGGCATATAAACGCGCTGCAAATTGCTCAGCTGCGATCCCGGCTGGCACCGGATATGCAACTCTCGGAATCAGACGGATGGACCGGAGGTCGGAGGTGAGTGCAGTGCTCTACGTAAGAGACATCATGACCAAGGAGGTTGCAACGCTAGAGCTGAACGACAAACTCAGGATTGCAGACGATGTCATGAAGCTGGGGCGGATTCGGCATATGCCCGTACTGGATGAAGAGCAGGCGATCGTCGGTATCGTGAGCCAGCGCGATCTGTTTCGCGGCGCGCTCGCGCGCTGCATCGGCTACGGCGAGCACGCGCAGCAGAAGCTACTCGACCAGCTCGCCGTGAAGGAAGTCATGAGCGGAAATGTCGCCACCATCAATCCCTACGCGCCGCTCCAACAGGCCGCTCGATTGATGCTCGAGCGCAAGATCGGCTGTGTGGTCGTCACCGAGGAAGGTCGGCTGGTCGGTATCCTGACGGAAAGTGATTTCGTCAAGATGTACGCAGGCCCGAAGTGACACGCGCGCTGCCGCGGTCTCAGAGGAGTTTGCGAAGCTTCGCGTAGCCTTCCTTCATCTCTTCGATCGCGAGATTCGCGGCCTCTCCAACGTCTTCGGCGATTTCCCGCCCCGCCTCGCCCGCGACCTTGAGCTTCGACTCGACGTGCTGCCACTGCTTCTCGACGTGCTGCCCACTGCTCCTGTGCGTCCATCTTGCCAAGGTGCAAGCGCAGCTTGAGCTCATCGCGCGTCGTTCGCAGATCTTTCAGTTCCTGTTCCAGTCTCTCGCGCAGTGTCATTGATTTCATTCTCCTGTGCGGTTCTGTGCGGTTCGAATTCGGTTGAATCTTCACTCCCGTGGCGATCAGTCGCCGTCCGCTGATTCGGATTCCGGAGCGTGTACGGTCATCACGGGGCACGAAGCGAGCCGGACGGTCCGCTCAGCGACACTTCCAAGCATGACGTGCTTGAATCCCGAGAGCCCACGCGTACCCATCACGATCAGGTCTGCGCCGGTTTCCTTCGCAGCTATGAGGATCGATTCTGACGGCGCCTCGGACATCGTCGAAGCGTTGACCTGGATGCCCGCCGGGACGTGCTTTTCCTGCCAATCCGCGAGCTGTTGAGAAGCCGCGTCGCGGATATCGGAGAAGTAACTCGAGGGGATGGCGATTCCCGTAGGGTGAGAGGCCACCCGGGTTGAATCTGGTAGCAGTGGAGCAGAGTCGATCTCGAGTCGAACATTTTTGCGATCTCGACGGCAGCCTCGAAACGCCGCGGTCGAATGCGGCGAAAAATCGATGGGAACCAGGATCTGCTTGAAACGTGACATGCACCGGCCTCCACTTCGCGAGGTTACATGCATCCTCATCCAAGGAATAACCACTTCACCTGGGAGGGCAAGTGGAATGGGGTGGCTTCGCACGGTTTCTCGGTGACTTGCGAGTGACTGGGGCGGATTGCCCCTCAATCATGCCTCAGCGCGGCGCGCAGGCCTTTGTACTGGCACGCAATCTGCTGGGATGTGATGGGTACACCGAGGATTGGCCAACCCGGGTTACGCTGGAGGGCGTGGCTTCGATTGACCGCGAGTGATCTCGGGGGAGGGCGATGGAATGAGGGCGCCGTTTTCGAGCCGCTGGCTAGGGCTGACCGGTGCGCTGGTTCTGTTCCTGGGTACCGGGGCTCGCGGCGACGAGCCGTATTCCGACACGAAGGAGATCATGGCCGAGATCGTCGAGGCGCTGCGGGTGGTTCTTCCGCTGAGCCTGGATGGTGTTCGATTCGGCGACCCCGCCAACCGGGCTCTGGTGGACAGTGCGCTCGACAGCCTCGCAAGCAACGCCAATAGCCTCGAGTCTCACAGCGCGAGTCAGGAATTGGGCTTTGCGCATTTGAGCGGGAGCCTCGCGCGGGACAGCCTCGACATTCGAGAGCGATTTGCAGAAGGCCGTGTGGACGAAGCGCAGTTTCTCTTGCGGCACCTGACGGAAACTTGTGTGGCCTGTCACTCCAGGTTGCCCGACGATCGGAAACACCCGCTCGGCACACGCCTCACGCAGGAGGATGCGATCGCAGCGCTTCCGCCCGACGAGCGTGCGCAGTTCGAAGTCGCGACTCGTCAATTCGACCGAGCGCTCGCGACCTACGAGTCCCTTTTTACGGACACCAATACGTCGATCGCCGAGCTGGACCTTTCTGGAGATCTAGAAAATTACCTCGAACTTTGTCTGCGAGTGCAGGGCAACCCAGACCATGCGATTTTGAGTCTTGAACGGCTGGCCGCACGTAAGGATCTTTCGAAACGGTTGCAGCCGAAGCTGAAGATCTGGATCGAAGCGCTGCAATCACTCGAGGCCGTGCCCGAAAGCAATGCCATCGAGCAAGCGCGCGAACTCGTCAAACCCGTGCTCGAAGATTCTCGGGCGTCTGGCAGTACCGAACTCATTCGACTGATCGCAGCCTCGGGCCTGTTGCACCGCTACGTGGCTTCGACCCTGGATTTGCCCGAGCGGGTCGGCGAAGCCTACTACCTGCTCGGGGTCATCGAATCGCGGATTGGGCGCTCGTTCTGGGCTTCGCAGGCCGAATTCTTTCTCGAAACCGCGGTTCGAATGGGCCCGAAGGAACGCTACGCGGACGCTGCCTTCGCGCTCCTCGAGGAGTTCTTGATATCGGGATATACCGGGTCCGCCGGCACCGACGTCCCCCCGGATGTCGTAGAAAGGCTCCAGAAACTCGACGAGCTGATGAAGCGCGCGCGGGATGAGTGCCCGGATTGAGGAGGATGGCCAAGGACCGGGATTTTCGATGCTGCTTGCGCGCAGATGCTTGCGGGAGTGACCGGGGTGCTTAAAGGAAGTTCAGGAGTGTGAAAAATAGAGAGCCGCGGTGCACGTGCGCTCTCGTTGGGAGTGGGTGTGGCCAATTGGTTTGCGCCAGAGACACTTGAGAAGTTTTCACAACCCGACGCGTATCCAACAGACCCGAGCGCCGAGCGGGGTGTTTCGTGGATCCAGACCCATCTCTCCCATGTTTTTCTCACAGAGCGTCGCGTCTACAAGCTTCGTAAATCGGTCGATCTCGGTTTTGTTGATTTCACGACACGCGAGGAGAGAAACGCCGACTGCGTGCGGGAGATTTCGCTCAACCGGCGCCTTGCACCAGACGTCTACCTGGGCGTGGCGCCGCTGTTGACCGATGGGCACGCGTGTTGGGCGGGGCCTATTTCAGAGGCTTCCAGTTTCGGCGACAGCGCCCCAGAACACTTCGTGGTGATGCGGAGGCTCCGCGATGGCAGAGACGCGCTGTCTCTGTTGGAGAAAGGCGTACTCTCCGAGCTGCAGATCGATCGCGTCGCTCGCCGGATCGCGAATTTTCACGAGCGGAATCAACTGGGGGCGCCCGCGCCGTTCGCAGCCGCAGTCTGGCAAGCGCGCTGTGTGGACCCGGTCGAGGAATGCTTCCGGACGCTCTTCGCGGTCTCGGAAGATGGCGGTGTTCGGGCGCTTCTCGCGGAAACGGCCGATCTCATGCGCGACTTCGCCAAGCGGCACGTGCAGCGATTCGAAGAGCGCCGACTCTCTGGCCGAGCCGTCGAGGGCCATGGTGATCTGCACCTGCAGCACATCTGGTTCGAGGAAGACGACGCGGATCCCGTGATCATCGACTGCCTGGAGTTCAGCGAAGAACTCCGGCAGATCGACACTGCGTCAGAAGTGGCATTTACCGCCATGGATCTGTGGTATCGCGATCAACGGCTCCTTGCGGAACGCTTCTTGCGCACCTACGCGAGCGAACGAGACGATTTCGACCTCTACGGCGTCGTCGACTATTTCATCGCCTACCGAGCACTGGTTCGTGCGAAGATCGCCGCGATCGTGAGCGTCGATGCAAACATCGACCGGGGACAGCGAGTTCGAGCCGCCGCGAGCGCTGGCCGCCATCTGGAACTCGCAGCAGAAGTGATGGGGGGGAAGGCGCCGGGATTTTTGGTGCTGGTCGGCGGTGTCGTGGGTACCGGCAAGAGCACGGTTGCAGAGGCACTCGCCGAACAGCTCGGCGGTGTGGTGATCTCCTCGGACCGGGTGCGCAAGCAACTCGCGGGACTCCCCCCAACGAGCAGGGTTCGCGCTCTTCCCGATCAGGGGTTCTACGCGCCCGATGCGGTAGAGCGGACCTATGCGGCATTGTTCGATCGCGCCCGTCCGATCGTCGCTTCGGGGCGGGTGGCGATCCTCGACGCGACGTTCAGTCGGCGCCGGCATCGGGCCATGGCGGCAGAACTGGCGGCAGAACTCGGTGTAGGCCAGCGGATGATCGACGTGCGCTGCGCCCCCGACATTGCACGCGCGAGGCTCACTCGGCGCGCGGCCGAAGCAGCGGGGGCATCCGACGCTGGCCCCGCATTCTACGATCGCAGCGTCGCCCGCTTCGAGCCGGTCGCGGCATCGGAATGCCCTCTCGTTGTTCGCACCGACGTCGATGGTTGGCGAGAGGCTCTCGAAGCTGACGTCCGCGATCTCCGGAGTTGAACCCCCCTCCATTTTTAGCTGAAGGCCGGCTTCCGCGTCGGCTGCGGGGCGATGCCCGAACGCATCGAAGCGGCTATGGTCTTGCGCCTCAATGCGGGCACTGATGCGCCTGCGCGCCCGAGTGGTGCGATTGCCAGCTTGGATCGATTTCGCGCTGCGGCGTTCACAGGAGATGAGCGATGAGCAAGACCCCCAAAGAAGGGGCTGACCTGGCCCGGTGGCGTGAACTCGCGAGCAAGGAGTTGCGCGGCGCCGACCCCGATCAATTGGTGTGGAAGACTCCCGAGGGGCTGGACGTCAAGGCGCTCTATACCGCGGCCGACATCGAGAACCTGGAACTGATGAACACTCTTCCCGGTATGGCACCGTTCGTTCGGGGGCCACGCGCGACGATGTACGCGAACCGGCCCTGGACGATCCGCCAGTACGCGGGTTTCTCGACCGCCGAAGACTCGAATGCCTTTTACCGGCGCAACCTCGCGGCGGGTCAAAAAGGCCTGTCCGTGGCATTCGATCTCGCGACCCACCGCGGATACGACTCCGACCATCCGCGCGTGACGGGCGACGTCGGCAAAGCCGGCGTGGCAATCGACTCCGTCGAGGATATGAAGATTCTCTTTGACGGGATCCCGCTCGATCAGATGTCGGTGTCGATGACGATGAACGGTGCAGTGTTGCCGGTGCTGGCCTCGTTCATCGTGGCGGGCGAGGAGCAGGGCTGCCCGCGCGAAAAGCTCACGGGGACGATCCAGAACGACATCCTCAAAGAGTTCATGGTTCGCAATACCTACATCTATCCGCCCGAGCCCAGCATGCGGGCAGTGGCGGACATCATCGAATTTACCAGCACACACATGCCGAGATTCAATTCGATCTCGATCAGCGGTTATCACATGCAGGAGGCCGGCTCGACGACGACGCTGGAGCTCGCATTCACGCTCGCGGACGGCCTCGAATATGTGAGGGCAGCCCTGTCCAAGGGGTTGGGGATCGATCAGTTTGCGCCGAGGCTTTCGTTCTTCTGGGCGATCGGGATGAACTTCTACTTCGAGATCGCCAAGATGCGCGCGGCGCGCCTGATCTGGTCCGAAATGATCTCTCAGTTCGAGCCCAAGGACCCCCGCTCGATGATGCTTCGAACGCACTGCCAGACTTCGGGTGCGAGTCTGACGGAGCACGATCCGATCAACAACGTGATCCGGACGACGATCGAAGCAATGGCGGCGGTCTTTGGGGGCACCCAATCGCTGCACACCAACGCCTACGACGAGGCACTCGGCCTGCCGACCGACAGCACGGCGCGCACGGCGCGGAACACCCAACTGGTCATTGCCGAAGAGACCGGAATTCCCGCGGTCATCGATCCCTGGGGCGGCTCCTATTTCATGGAGTCGCTGACGGCCAGCGTTGCGGCCGAGGCGCGCAAGATCATCGCGGAAGTCGAGGAGCTCGGCGGCATGACGAAGGCGATCGTCGCGGGCATGCCGAAGCTTCGGATCGAAGAGTGTGCGGCGCGGCGACAGGCGCGAGTCGATCGCGGCGACGATTCGATCGTCGGTGTGAACAAATACAAGCTCGACGAGGAGGCCGAACTCGACCTGCTCGACATCGACAACGAAGCGGTCCGGAAGTCGCAGATCGCCCGACTCGAATCGATCCGCGCCAAGCGCGATGCGAACGAGGTCGAGCGAACGCTGAACGCGCTTCAAGAGATTGCGCGAAGCGGCGAGGGCAATCTGCTCGAGGCTTCGGTCGACGCCGCACGGGCGCGAGCCACCGTCGGAGAAATCAGCGAGGCGTTGGAGCAAGTCTTTACGCGCTACCGGGCCGACGTACAATCCGTGTCGGGGGTATATCGCAGCGTGTACGAGGGCGACGAAGAATTCGACAGTGTGCTCGCGGAGGTTGAAGCCTTCGGAGCCGCGGAAGGGCGCCGCCCGCGCATGCTGGTCGTCAAGCTCGGCCAGGATGGACACGACCGCGGAATGAAGGTCATCGCCACCGCGTTTGCGGATCTCGGATTCGATGTCGACGTGGGACCGCTGTTTCAGCTGCCCGCAGAGGCCGCCCGCATGGCGGTCGACAACGACGTTCACGTGGTCGGCGTTTCGAGCCAGGCCGCAGGCCACAAGACCCTGGTTCCCGAGTTGGTGCAGGAACTCGAAAAGATCGACGCGCACAACGTGGCCGTCGTGGTCGGTGGGATCATTCCGCCGAAAGACTACGAATTCCTGAAGAGCAGGGGAGTGGCGGCAATTTTTGGGCCGGGAACCGCGGTGCCCGGCGCCGCGCGCGAAGTGCTCCAGGTGATCCGAGCCCGGAGCTCATGAGCCCGGGGGTTCGCTCCGCGAAAGAAGAGGCCGAGGCCATTCGCGGCGGCGACCGAAAGGCCATGGCGAAAGCCATCACCCTGCTCGAAAGCAAGCTGCCCGAAAAGGCCGAGCGGGGCCGGGCGATTCTCGAAGAGCTCGTGCCGCACACGGGTCGCTCGATGCGGGTGGGCGTGACCGGCCCCCCCGGCGTTGGCAAGAGCACCTTCATCGAGAGCCTCGGGATCTACCTGCTCGAACGCGGTCACCAGGTCGCGGTGCTGGCGATCGATCCGAGCAGCCCCGTCACAGGGGGCAGCATCCTCGGCGACAAGACCCGGATGGAACGGCTGGCCCAGGAAGCCGGCGCGTTCATCCGGCCGTCGCCATCGGGCGGTTCGCTCGGGGGTGTCGCGGAGCGGACTCGGGAGGCGATGTTGGTTTGTGAGGCCGCGGGCTACGACGTCGTGATCGTCGAAACCGTTGGCATCGGGCAGAGCGAGGTCAGCGTGCGCTCGATGGTCGATTTCTTCCTCGTGCTGCTGCAGCCCGGCGCTGGGGACGAACTCCAGGGCATCAAGAAGGGTGTTCTCGAACTCGCGGACAGCCTGGTGGTCAACAAGGCAGACGGTGAGCAACGCGAAGCCGCGGAGCGCTGCGCGGGAGAACACGCCCGGGCGCTGGGACTTCTGCACGCCCGATCCAGTAACTGGACCCCCCGCGTGCTGATGGCGAGTTCGCTCGAGAACGTCGGCATCGACGACGTCTGGGAAGCCGTTTTGGCGCACACGGCGGCGCTGGAGTCGAGCGGTGAGCGACAGGCCCGACGCAAGGAGCAGGCCCGGCAATGGATGTGGAGCCTCGTCGAGGAGGGGCTCAGGGACTCGTTTCGCGCCCACCCGGATGTTTCCAGTCAGATTGAGCTCCTCGAGCGGGCCGTTCAGAACCTCGAAATCAGCCCCGCGGCAGCCGCTAGATCGCTGCTGGAGGCGTTTCGCTCTTAGCCGCGAAGCCCTTGGCTTCGCGTTGCGGCGTCACACGGCCCCTTTCAGGAGGTCGCTCTCGTTCCCTGCGGCAGCTAGCGGGTCCAAATGCTCGCCCTGGAACGCGGAACAAACTGAGATGCGATTGGAGTTGGCGCTTCACTCGGCAGCGGAGCTTGCCGATGGATGGAAGGTCCGGGTCTCCCGGGCCTGGTGGAGGCGATCGCGGGCCATGGTCCAGATCAACATGACAGAGCGGGAAATTTCGGTGAAGGTGGTCTATTACGGACCGGCTCGGTCGGGCAAGACGACCAACCTGCAAAAACTCCACGAATTGATCAGCGGCGACGCGCGCGGAAAAATGGTGACGCTCGATACGGCTGACGACCGCACGATGTATTTCGACTTCCTGCCCATTCAATTTGGCACCACCAACGGCTTCTCGATCAAGATCAAGCTCTTCACCGTACCGGGCCAGGTGATGCACAAATCGACCCGAAAGGTGGTGCTCGCGGGTGCGGACGCCGTCGCGTTCATCGCAGACTCGCAGCGCTCAGCCGCGGGAGCCAACGCGTATTCGTGGCGGGATATGGAGGCAAACCTGAAGTCGAACGGGATCGATTTTGAGCAGATCCCGAAGGTGATCCAGTTCAACAAACGCGATCTGCCCGACGTCAAACCGCTTCAAGAAATCGCGGACGCATGGGGAGAGTTGCCGACCTTTCCCGCGATCGCGCCACGGGGTGAGGGCGTGTTGGAAACCTTCCGCGAGCTTCTGAGTGGTTGTTATCGAACCATCGATTCCAAGCACGGATTTGGCGCGAACTTCGGCGTCACCGAGCAGGACTTCCTCAAGGGCGTATTCGAGAACATCAAGAAGCCCTGAAAGCGCCGCTCCCCCACCCGTATCGCGGCTGCCGCTCCGTCCCACCCGCCGAATTTGACACCCGAAATGGCCGCTGATAGCGTCAGTTGACCGCCTCAAGCCGCGACCCCGCCTACATTTCGGAGCCGCAACCCCCTGTTCGGGAGCCCCTTCGGCCATGTCGAAACCGCGCGTAAAACTCCGCCTCGAGCTGAATCTCGAGGACATCCAGAAGGCGATCGCTTCCGTCGAAGCCGCCATTGGGGACGTTCGCGCCGGCAAGATGGTCATCCTCGTCGACGATGCCGATCGCGAGAACGAGGGAGACCTCTGCATCGCGGCCGAAAAAGTGACCCCGGAAGCGATCAATTTCATGGCGAAATTCGGCCGCGGACTGATCTGCCTTTCGCTCACCGAAAAGACGCTCGAGCAGTTGGATCTATCGATGATGGTTCCGGATCACGAAAATACCTCGGGTTTCGGAACCGCCTTCACGATCTCGATCGAGGCGCGCCAGGGTGTCACGACGGGCATTTCCGCGGCGGACCGCGCGACGACGGTGCTCGCCGCAATCGCCGATGACGCGAAGCCCGTCGACCTCGCGCGACCCGGTCACATCTTTCCGCTGCGCGCCCGCGAGGGCGGCGTACTGCGACGCGCGGGTCAGACCGAGGGCTCGATGGACCTCGCCCGGCTCGCCGGTCTCAAGCCCGCCGGCGTCATTTGCGAGGTGATGAACGACGACGGCTCGATGGCCCGCATGAGCGACCTGCTCGAATTTGGCCGCGAGCACGACATCAAGATCATTTCGATTGCCGACCTGATCCATTACCGGTTGCGCAAGGAGAAGCTCGTATGGCGCGCCGCAGAAGCCAGCATGCCGATTGCGGCAGCGGGCGAGTTCCGCGCGATTGTCTACGAAAACGCCATCGACCACGTTGACCACATTGCGTTGGTGAAGGGCGAGTTCGATCCCGCCGAAGCGGTTCTCGTCCGGGTCCACAGTGAATGCCTGACGGGTGATGCCTTCGGTTCGCTGCGCTGTGATTGCGGTGAACAACTCGACGCCGCGCTCAAGATGATCGAAGCCGAGGGCAGCGGGGTGTTGCTGTATATGCGCCAGGAAGGCCGCGGAATCGGACTCAAGAACAAGATCAAGGCGTATGGGCTTCAGGACAGCGAAGGCCTGGACACCGTGGAGGCGAACGAGCGCCTCGGATTTCCCGCAGATCTGCGCGACTACGGGGTCGGGGCGCAGATCCTGACCGACCTCGGTGTTCACAAGATGCGCATGATTACCAACAACCCGGGCAAGCGCGCAGGAATTGAGGGGTACGGCCTTTCGATCATCGAACGCGTACCGCTCGAGATCGTTCCCAACGAAAGAAACCTCGAATACCTTCGCACCAAGAAGGAAAAACTTGGGCACGTTCTAGATCTGATGAGTTGATCGACCGCCAGGCGTTTGAGATCGAGCCGGATCGGGTCGGAGCCAATCTGATAAAAACTGGGTGCCAGATTGTTTGAATCCGTCGAATCCGTCCAACAAGAACTCGCAGACTTGAACTACATCTGCGACACCAACATCGCAACCGTCGTATTTCTCGCGCAGCGGCTCGAGAAGCCCGTGTTGATCGAGGGGCCCGCGGGTGTTGGCAAGACCGAACTCGCGAAGGTGGTCGCGGCCGCGACCCACAGCCAACTCATCCGACTGCAATGCTACGAGGGTCTGGATGAGGCCAAGGCCCTCTACGAGTGGGAATACTCGAAGCAGTTGCTCTACACCCAGATCCTGAAGGAGCGCTTCTCGGAGGTCATGAGCGGCGCGAAGACTGTGCGTGAGGCGGCTGAACGTGTGGGAAAAGAGGACAGCGTGTTCTTCTCCGAGAACTTCCTCGTCCCGCGGCCGCTGCTGAACGCGATCACGGCGGACGTACCGACGCTGTTGCTCATCGATGAGGTCGACAAAGGGGATCCGGAATTCGAGGCATTCTTGCTCGAAGTGCTTTCGGACTTCCAGGTCACGGTGCCGGAGATCGGGACGATCCAGGCCACGCAGCGCCCGTTGGTATTCCTGACTTCGAACAACAGCCGCGAGATGAGCGATGCCCTCAAGCGCCGTTGTCTTCACCTATTCATCGACTTCCCGAACGAGTCGCTCGAAACCCGGATTCTAGAGGCCAAAGTCCCCGAAGCCGGGAAGAAGCTCAGCGCAGACCTGGTGCGAATGATGCAGGCACTGCGAGAGCTGGACCTGAAGAAGACGCCATCGATCAGCGAGACCCTCGACTGGGCGCGGGCGCTGCTGGCGCTCAACGCCAAGGAACTGGACCGCGACGTCGTCACCAGGACCCTCAACGTCATCCTCAAGTACGAGGGCGATGTTCGAAAGGCCGAGGGTGAACTCGACAAGATTCTCGCGAAACGCGCCGAGGGTCAGCGGCCAGACGCCGCGGAAGCGGTTGGATCTCCCGTACGGGGAGCCGGGAAAGACGCACCCCACCAGGCGTGACGCCGAGCCGTGCAGAAACGCATCCTCGAATTCACCAACATTCTTCGGCGGGCCGGAGTCCGGGTCTCGACCGCTGAAGCACTCGACGCCTTTCAGGCGCTGGAAGTTCTTTCGATCGACAATCGCGAGACCTTTCGAAACGCCCTGGGCGCCACCATGGTCAAGCGAGCTGCTGACGTCGCGACCTTCGAAGAACTCTTCGGTCTCTACTGGTCGGGCTTCTACGACAGCCTGCGCGAATCCTTCGACCAGGCGTCGGCAGGCTTGTCCGAGAGGATGGACTACGAGGCGCTCCTCCGGCAGATCGCCGAATTGATGCAGGATCTGGAGGGCGCGCCCGAGGCGCTCTCGGATCTCGCCCGCGCGATGCTCGCGGGCGACCTTGGAGAACTCGAGACGCTGATTCGCAATGCCGCCGAGGAAGCGGGGGTCGAGCGGATCGAGAACTTCCTCCAGGTCGGCTTCTTCAGTCGTCGAATTCTCGAGGGGATGGGCGCAGAGGGCGCAGGGGGAGAGCTTCGCGAGCTGATGGACCGGCTGCGTGCGGCCGGGATGTCGGAAGACGAGACCGAAGCCATGGGCAGCCTGATCAACGGGCTGATGGATGCGATCCGCAAGAGCGTCCGCAACTTCACGGAGCGCGAAATCCAGCAGCGCAACCACGACTACATGGAAAAGTATCGGCAGGAAACACTGCTCGAGAAGAGCTTCTATCACCTCACCGAAGACGAGGTGAGGAAGATGCGAGAGGTCGTCGAGCGACTCGCCCAGAAGATCAAGAACATCCTCACGATCCGGCGAAGGCGAATGAAGCGGGGGAAACTGGATCTCCACCAGACGCTTCGGCGCAATATGTCACATGGCGGGATTCCGTTCGAAATGGTCTGGAAGCACCGCAAGAAAGACCGGCCGAAGCTCGTGATCCTGTGCGACGTGTCTTCATCGGTCGCGAACGTCTCGCGATTCATGCTGCAGTTCTGTTATTCGCTTCAGGAGGCCTTCACGAAGATTCGATCGTTCATCTTCGTCTCGGAACTCGGTGAGGTGACCCACCTGTTCAAGGACGCCGACATCAACCAGTCGATCGAGCGGGCGCTCCAGGGGGGTGGCGTCGTCAACGTCTACACCCGCTCCAACTTCGGCAACGCGTTCCACGTTTTCGCGCAGGATCATCTCTCTGCCGTCGACAAGAAGACGACGGTCCTGGTCCTCGGCGACGCCCGAAACAACTACAACGACCCCAAGGCCTGGTGCCTGCGCGAAATCCACAACAGGGCCAAGGATGTCATCTGGCTGAATCCGGAGAACCCGAACGCCTGGGGGTTCGGCGACAGCGTGATGAACCAATACGCGCCGTTTGCGGATGTTGCCGAGGAGTGCCGGAACCTCCGCCAGCTCTCCAATCTGATCGATCGGCTGGTGTTGCGCTGACTGATCGCAAAAACGTCGTCGATGACTGCCCAAACGAAAACTGCCCCGCCGAGTGTGGCGGGGCAGTTCGTCAATAGGAGGGCGGTGGATGGATGATGGGGGGTGAGAGGTTGGACATTTCGGTCAGAAATGCCAAATCCACCGCCGCTCCATAACTGAAAGCGTTGGCCTGGCTTGTTTGGAGGTTCTCCTGTCAGATGGCCTAGAACCAGTATGCGGCGCGCAGCACGATTAGTCAAACCGTATTTGTGTTTTGATCCAGCACCATTGTAATGGAGTCGATTTACGCTTGTTTTTCGAATGGTTCGGTAAACTTATGAATGTTGGAGATGAACCCCTGGATTTCGGGCGCGGGGCGTTTGGCCGCAGAAGCCCGTTCCGGTAGCCTCACGCCAAATCCCCCGGTGGAGTTCTCCTCACGAGGGGCTCCTTCAAAAATTGGCCACCGCGCAGTGCGCGGGATACGGAGGCCCCTTGATCACGCCTCGGCGCTTTTGGATCCGTACCCACGGCTGTCAGATGAACGTCCACGACTCGGAAAAGGTCGCGAATCTGCTGCTCCACGACGGCTGGGAGTCGGCCCACGGGATGGACGACGCGGACCTCCTGATCCTCAATACCTGTTCGATTCGCGACAAGGCGGAGCACCGCCTCTACAGCGAACTGGGGAAGCTGCGCGAATGGAAGACCTTGGCCCAGGGGCGCGCCGTCGGCGTGGCGGGGTGTGTCGCTCAACAGCAGGGCGACGCGCTGTTGCGGCGCTTCCCGCAGCTGGATTTTGTCTACGGCACGCACAATTTGCGCCGGGTGCCGGAGATGGCCGCCGCGGCGTTTCGCGGATTCCGCGACTCGCAGACCGACGAAAGCCGCTCGCAGGAGCGCTTCGATCTACCGTCGCGCCACCCATCGCTGGAGGGGGACCCGGCCGGCCGGGCCTTCGTCACCGTGATGGAGGGCTGCGACATGTTTTGCAGCTTCTGCATCGTGCCTTCCACGCGGGGGCGGGAGATCAGCCGCGCGGGTGCCGAGATCGTCGCCGAATCGAGGGACCTGGTCGCCTCGGGGGTTCGAGAACTCACGCTGCTCGGTCAGACGGTGAACGCCTACGGCCGGCACGATCGAAGGCGTGCCGATGAGCGCACTGGGCGCGAGGCCGGTGCTGCGTTGGAGCTGGCCTCCGAGGACTCGTCGGATTCATTCGCGGACTTGCTGGCTCGGGTCGCCGAGATTCCGGGGCTCGCTCGGCTTCGCTACATCAGTCCGCATCCGATCTTTTTCGATGAGGATCTCATCCGCGCGCACGCTGAACTCGAAGTGCTCTGCCCGCATATTCACCTTCCGGTCCAAAGCGGATCCAGCCGGATTCTCGAACGGATGAGGCGGAGGCACAGCGCGGATGAATACCGGCAGCTGGTCGAAAGGCTGCGCGCGAGCCGCCCGGATCTTGCGATTACCACGGATTTGATCGTCGGATTTCCAGGAGAAACCGATGCCGACTTCGCTGACACCCTCGCGCTGGTTCGAGAGGTTTCCTTTACAGACGCGTTTATATTCAAGTATTCGCCACGACCAGGAACCCCTGCAGCATCGATGGAGGGCGAAGTCCCCGATGCGGTCGCGCAGGCTCGGTTGGAGGAACTCCAGGAACTGCAGCGCTCGCGCACACTCGACGCCCATCGGGCTCGGGTGGGAGAGGTGGTCGAGATTCTCGTGGAGGGGCCGAGCCGCCGCGGCGGGGCGCAGCTCTCGGGACGAGATCCGTTTCACCGCATCGTCAATTTTTCAGCCGAGGCGGAATCCTCGCCCGTACCGGGTAGCCTGATCCCAGTCGAGATCGTGGACGCGACCCCGCACTCGCTGATCGGTGTTTGGAATGAGGCTGCCGAGGGCGATCGCAGGCCGAGAATCGTGAAGATGGGAGCGTCAATTGCCGATGAACGAAGGGCCGTGATCGGCAGTTAGCGCGCCCGGGCCCTGCGGGTCGCGACGGCTGTTGAGAAGCAGTGCTGCGCGCTGTTTTTCAGCAGGCGAGCGCCTTCGGGTGCGCGGAATCGGGGAGAGCGCGCAAAGACCGAACCGGAGAAACCGGTGCGGTACGCGCACACGCGTGAGGGGAATCGGATGCCCAAAGGGCGCATCCTGGCCGTGGACGATCAGCGCTACTTCCGCGAACTGCTGGAAGGAATGCTCACCGATGCCGGTTTCGAGGTGCAAACCGCCGCCGGAGCCGAAGAGGCGCTTCTCGTTCTGGAGCGCTCCACGTTCGACATCCTGTTGACGGATCTGGTGATGCCACAGATGGACGGGAACGAACTCGTCCACCGCGTCAAGCAGCGCAACCCCGATCAGGACGTCGTCGTGGTGACAGGGGTGGTTGACGTCAAGGCCGCCGTCGATGCGATGAAGCTCGGAGCTTCCGAGTATCTCCTCAAGCCTTTCGATCGCGACACGCTGACGAGCACGTTGGAAGGTGTGTTGCAGAGCCGCCGCCTGCACAACGAACACGCCAAGCTGCTCGATGAGAACATCGAATATCTGGACGAGCGGAGCCTGATCCAGCGTGCGACGGCGCTGTTCGGCTTCCTGACCGTCGAGCCACTCGCCGAGCGGATCATCGACGGGTTGTGCGTCGAGACAGGAGCCCAGGGGGGAGTGCTCTGGGTCGCCACGAGCCCGGATAGCGACGCGTTGGAGTTGGTGTCGGCGCGCGGATTGGTGCGGGTGGAGGGCGAACAGGAGTTGGTCGCTCTCACCGATCTACCGCGCGAACTCGCCGATTCAACCGCGATGTCGGCCGTCTTACACTGGGGTGACCGCGAGGGAGGCGACCGGGAGGCGCTTTATCTCGCATTGCGCGACGAATCTCGAATCGTCGGTCTGATCCGTTTGACGGACAAACTCGGCGGCGAGGACTTCGATCCAGTCGACCGGTCCTGTGCTGAAAAATTCGCCGAGTTTGCCCAGACCGCGCTCTGCAACGCGCTCCGCTATGGCGCTCTGGAGCGGAAGTCGGTCGAGGATGACGCGACGGGTGCCACCGATTTCGAGTTCTTCTACAACTCGGTGCGCAACGAAATCGAAAAGTCCAACCGCCACGGGCGTTGTTTCTCGGTTCTCAAGGTCGAGATCGGACCGCTCGACGGTTTGCGCGAGCAGTTCGGAGATGTGGCGTTTCGCCAGTGGATCGGTAAAGCCGTCACCCAATTGACGCGACTCCAACGCTCATCGGATCTGCTTTCGATCGACGGGCAGGGGAGGTTCCTCGTTCTGCTGCCGGAGACCGACGCGCTGGGCGCCGCCATGTTCAAACGGCGCGCATTCGACGAACTCCGGGACAGCGATGTGCTCGCGATCCTCGGACCCAGGAGTCGCGCCAAGATCCACGTCGCGGCCGCCAGCTACCCTTCGGATGGAACCCAACTCGAGTCGCTGCTCCGACTGCTGGCTGAGCGCATCGAGAACGACGGCTCGAGCCTGGTGCGCGAGTGGGTACTCGAGGACAAGTCGATCGCAGCGTGCCTCGGGGCGTTGCTCGAGGGAGGGGCGGAAGAGAGCTGCGAGACAGTTTCCCAGATCGCCGAGTTCGTTCTGGCCGAGCCCGCCAGGCGATCGGGGGCTCGATCGGTCTTGTTCGCGGCACCCGGAGAGATACTCGGCGAAGCGTTCGCCTCGGGAATGACCGCGCTGCGCGGCCGTTCTGGACAGACCGCGATATCGGTTCTGGGCGAGCCACCGAAGCAGGCTGCAGACGAACGAGATTCAGACGACTGCGATACCTCGGCGGTGAAATGGGTGTCGAAGCGAGAGTTGGGCGAGTTGCCGCCCTTCGTGATCTATTTTGGCGAGGGGTCCGCGTACGCGATGATCTGTGAAGAGGCTCCTGAGCGCGATCGCACGCGCTTTTTCCACACCTGCGATCGCAATCTCGTCGAGCACCTGGCATTGCGGGCCCAGCATGAACTGTACGGTTCGGAGATCGGTTGAGCGTGACGGTTCTCATTGCAGACGGAGATTTCCAACGCGGCAAGCGCTTGGTGGCCGCTTGTGAGCAGCTCGGATTGGGCGTGAAGGCGGTTACCCACGGGGCGGCCGCCCTCGAGATTGCGCTGTCGGACCCCCCCTCGGTGTTGATCGCGCAGTTCGGCCTCCCGCTGATCGACGGCGCGCAGCTCGGTGGAATTCTGGAGGCAAATCCGCGCACCCGCACGGTGGGCGTGATCTATCTCGCCGACAACAGAATTGAAGCCGCGCGAAAGGGGATCGGTGGCGAAATTGCCGGACCACCCGTTGATCCTGAGGCGGTCGCGCGCCGCGTCCAGGCGCTGCTCGAAGAGCGGATCCAGGACAAAGCGGAAGGCGAGCCCGCGAGCGAAGACACCGGCGGAGTCGGCGGGCAGCTCTCTCAACTCCCGCTGGCGGACCTGCTCCAACTCTTCCACGTCAGCCAGAAGACGGGCATTGTCGATCTGCGGCGCGGCAGCGATCCCGAGTCTGCCGAATCGGGGCGGGTCTTGTTGCGGGCGGGCGAGATCGTTCACGCTGCGATCGGATCCATTGCGGGCGAAAAAGCGCTGTATCGGTTGTTGGCCTGGGACCGCGGCGAATTCAAATTTGCGCCCGGCGCCGTCACCGAGGAACCCTCGCTCGACAAACCGACGCGTTCGCTCCTGCAAGAGGGATTGCGACAGAATCAGGAGTGGGCGCTTCACTCCGACAGCCTGCCGTCGCTCGACTCGAAGGTTCATCTGAAGATCCGTCGCTCGTCTCTGCCGGTCGTGATTCACCCGCTGACGCAGGAGGTCCTGCTGGTGCTCGAGGCTTATTCGCGCATCGGGGACGTGGTCGATCGCTGCTCGTTTCCCGACTATCAGGTGTTGCGCACACTGCGCACCTTGATCGAGCGCGGCATGGTCGAGTTGCGCGAGGAATCGGACGAGACCGAGGAGCCCATCGCCAAGCGCCTGTTTTCGCATGCGCCGGGTGCGCGCCTACGGGAGTGGATGGGTGTCGACGAGTTGGGCGAAGACGAGCCTCGAGATGCCCGGCTGCTGGTGGTGGCGGCCGATCCAGCGGCCGCGCGCGAATTCAGTCGGCTGATCGCGAATCTCCCGGGTGCGGCGATCGCCGACAGCTCCGGATCCGGTCCGGTCGATCATCTGGGTGTGTTGGGTCGGCTGGAAGTCGATGACGAAGTCGGGATCGAACTCGTGGAGGTGCCCGCCGATCCGCGCTATTCCGCGCTTTGGCCGCTCGCCGGACACGGTGCCGTCGGCGTGCTGATGGTTCTCACGGGCTCGGTTGCGGGCGCGCTGGACGCCGTTCGCCCGGTCGCCGAAGCGCTGAGCGCGGTGCCGAGGGCGCGAATCTTTCACCTGCTGTTGCTCGAGAAAGACGCAGGTGTGGAGGCCGAAGTACTGCGGGAAAACCTGTCTCTATTTGACGACAGCTCGCTGTTCTTGATTCCGATCGGGAAGGGCAGCACCGCAGAGGTTCTGCTCCGCGAAATGTTCCTCCGGATTCTTCCCTGAGATCGGCGGCTCGGGCCTCCACCGGCTAAAACGCCAGCGCTCTCGTCGGCTTGACCCGCTTACACGCAGCCACTACCCTTCGCGCCCAACCGGAGCCGCGAATCGTGACGAACGCCGCGTGCTCCCTCTGTCCACCCCGCAACGAGTGAGCGAAAAAGCATCAACATGAGCGATAGCCTCATCCGAGAAGGTCTGACGTTCGACGACGTCCTTCTCGCGCCTGGTGCCAGCGATGTCCTTCCGCAGGACGTCGATCTCGACTGCTCGCTGACTCGCGAAATCACCCTGAACACCCCGCTCGTTTCGGCGGCGATGGACACCATCACCGAACACGAGACCGCGATCTGCCTGGCCCAGAACGGCGGCATCGGCATGATCCACAAGAACATGTCGGTCAGCGCCCAGGCCGGCGAAGTCGACAAGGTCAAGCGCAGCGAGTCGGGCATGATCGTCGACCCGATCACGATGCAACCCGAGCAGCGGATCTACGAAGCGCTCGAAGTCATGGCCCGCTACCGGATTTCGGGCGTGCCCGTCACCCGCGACGGCAAATTGGTCGGAATTCTGACCAACCGCGATCTGCGCTTCGTACGTGACACCCATCAGGAAATTTCAAAGGTGATGACGCGCGAGAACCTGGTGACGGTTCCGCCCGGCACGACGATCGACCTCGCCAAGGAGCTCCTCCACAAGCACCGGATCGAGAAGCTGCTCGTGGTCGATGACCACGGCGTGCTCTGCGGGCTGATCACCATCAAGGACATCGAGAAGAGCGAGCGATTCCCCGACGCGTCCAAGGATTCGCTCGGGCGGCTCTTGTGCGGCGCCGCAGTGGGAGCCGACGAGCAGCGTCTCGAGCGAACCCAGGCTCTGGTGGATGCCGGTGTGGACGTCGTCGTCGTCGACACCGCACATGGGCATTCGCAGGGCGTACTCGATGCGGTGCAATCACTGCGCCGAACCTTTCCGAATCTTCCGCTGATCGGCGGCAACGTGGCGACACCCGAGGGTTGCGAGGCGCTGATCAAGAGCGGCGTATCGGCGGTAAAGATCGGTGTCGGCCCTGGTTCGATCTGCACGACTCGCGTCATCGCGGGTGTGGGAGTGCCGCAACTCACCGCGGTGATGGATTGTGCGGCAGTGAGCCAGAAAGCCGGCGTGCCCGTGATCTCCGACGGCGGCATCAAGTTTTCGGGTGACGTCGTCAAGGCGCTCGCAGCGGGCGCCTCGACCGTGATGATCGGCGCCTTGTTTGCGGGGACCGACGAAGCGCCCGGGGAGGTCGTCCTCTACCAGGGGACGCTCCTACAAGGTCTACCGCGGAATGGGATCACTCGGCGCAATGGCCGAGGGCAGTGCAGACCGCTACTTCCAGGCGGATGTGCGGGATGGCTCGAAGCTGGTGCCCGAGGGAATCGAAGGGCGGATTCCCTACCGCGGAAGCCTCACGAGCAACATCCACCAACTCGTTGGCGGCTTACGGTCGGGAATGGGCTATATCGGAGCACCGAATCTGAATGAGCTGCGCGGGCGTGCGCGCTTCATCAAGATCTCCTCGGCAGGGCTCCAGGAAAGCCACGTTCACGACGTGATCATCACCAAAGAAGCTCCGAACTATCGAATCGAGTAGGTTTCGATCGTTCCAGCCTCAAACCCGACCGACTTCCGCAGCCACCCGGCGGAAGTGTCGACGGAGCGCATGACGGCGAATGGTTCCCTCCCCCGTGCAGCGCGATTTCGAAGGTGATCGCATCGTCGTGCTCGATTTTGGCGCGCAATACAGCCAGCTGATTGCGCGGCGAATTCGCGAGCAGGGTATCTACTGCGAGATCCACCCCGGAACCATCGATGCGGAGGCCCTGCGCGCGCGGAAGCCGGTTGGCATCATCTTGTCCGGCGGGCCTTCGAGCGTGCTCGACGCCGCCGCGCCGCACTTCGACCTGGCAATTCTCGACATCGGATGCCCGGTGCTCGGCATCTGTTACGGCCTTCAGCTTCTCGCGCATCATCTCGGTGGGCTCGTCGAAACAGCGGACGATCACGAATATGGACGCGCGCTGCTGAAGATCGAGCGCGACGATCCGCTCTTTGCGGACCTCGAAGGCGGCGTCGAGCGCGTGGCCTGGATGAGCCACGGCGACCGGGTGCTCCGCTTGCCCGAGAGCTTCGAGGCGCTCGCCACGAGTGATGGTTCGCCGTTTGCGGCCGTGCGCGATCGGGATCGTCCGATCTGGGGAGTTCAGTTTCACCCGGAGGTCGTACACACCGACGGCGGAACCGCGATGCTGAGGAATTTTGCGCTCGGCATCTGCCGCGCTCGCGCCAGCTGGTCGATGGATTCCTTCATCGAAGACGCCATCGAGCGGATCCGCGAGCAGATCGGTGACGGCCGGGTCATCTGCGGGCTGTCGGGTGGCGTGGACTCGAGCGTCGCCGCGACGTTGGTCCATCGTGCGGTCGGCGACCAGCTGACCTGCATCTTCGTCGATAACGGCCTGTTGCGCGCCGGTGAGCGCGCTGAAGTCGAGCGGCTCTTCGGCAACGTGCTCGATCATTCACTCGTGACGGTGGACGCGCAAGATCGCTTCTTGAGCGAGCTCGCAGGTGTCGAAGACCCCGAGCGGAAGCGCAAGATCATCGGGCGGGTGTTCATCGAGGTATTCCAGGAAGAGGCCGATCGACTCGGCGGCGCGGATTATCTCGTGCAGGGCACCCTCTATCCCGACGTGATCGAAAGCGTGTCCGTCAAAGGGCAGTCGGTCACGATCAAGACCCACCACAACGTCGGCGGGTTGCCGGACGAGATGCGGCTCGAACTCGTCGAGCCACTTCGCGAACTCTTCAAGGACGAGGTGCGCGAAGTCGGCCGGAAGCTCGATCTTCCCGAAACTGCGATTGGGCGGCACCCATTTCCGGGCCCGGGCCTCGCGGTTCGCATCATCGCTGACGTGACTGCCGAACGGCTTCAGGCAGTTCGCGCTGCGGATGCGATCGTGACCCAGGAGATCACCCGAGCGGGCCTGTATGACAAGATGTGGCAGGGTTTTGCGGTCTTCCTGCCGATCCAGACCGTGGGCGTGATGGGCGATGAGCGCACTTACGACAACGTCATCGCGGTTCGCTGCGTGACCTCGGTCGATGCCATGACCGCGGATTGGGCGCGGCTGCCGAACGAGGTGCTCGCGTCGATCTCCAGCCGGATCATCAACGAGGTCAAGGGAATCAATCGCGTCGTCTACGACATCTCGTCGAAGCCACCCGCTACCATCGAGTGGGAGTGACGGGCGGCCAGCGACACAGTGTCGGGGCGCGAGAACCCGCCTCTTGCGAGGAATCGTCGGGTGTCGAGTAGTCCCTTCGTCCATCTCCATCTCCACAGTCAGTACTCGCTGCTCGACGGCGCCATCAAGATCAATCCGCTGTTCGAGCGCGCCAAGGCGTTGAACATGCCGGCCGTGGCGCTGACCGATCACGGCAATCTCTTTGGCGCTGTGGAGTTCTACGTGCGCGCGCGGGAGACCGGCATCAAGCCGATCCTCGGCTGCGAGGTCTACCTGGCCTCGGAATCGCGCTTCTCGAAGGAGAAGCGCGAGAAGGACTCCAGCGGTTACGACGCGATCAATCACCTGCTGCTGCTCGCGAGCAATCAGACCGGCTACCGCAATCTCGTCTACCTGGTCTCGAAGGCCTACCTCGAGGGCTTCTACTACAAGCCCCGGATCGACCTGGATCTGTTGCGGGAGCACAGCGAGGGTTTGATCGCCACGTCGGGCTGTCTCTCGTCGATGGTTTCGCGCGCGATCACGAGCGGGCAGGTGCGGGAGGCCTGGCGCCTGGTCGAGGAGTTTTCCGGCATCTTCCCGGACCGCTTCTACCTGGAACTCCAGCGCCACGGCATCGGCGATCAGGATCTGGTCAACGCCGAACTCGTGAAGATGTCGACCGACATGGGGCTGCCGCTGCTCGCGACCAACGACTGTCACTATCTCAGCCAGGGCGACCACGAGCACCACGAAGCGCTGCTCTGCATCGGTACCGCGTCCACGATCGATGACCCGAACCGCTTCAAATTCGACGGGCAGGGCTTCTACCTCAAATCCGGCGACGAAATGGCGGAGGTCTTTCGCGATCATCCGTCGGCGCTGGCGAGCAGCCTCGAGATCGCCGAGCGCTGCGAGCTCGATCTCGGTGTCGATACCGGCGAGTACCACCTGCCGGATTTTCAGGTTCCCGCCGGGACCACCAAGGACGAGGTGCTCGAAGCGGCGGCGTGGCGGGGGCTGCGCGAGCGCCTCGGCCTCGAGCCCGACGAACCGCTGCCGCCAAAATACGCCGGCTACCAGGAGCGGCTCGAGCACGAACTCGGTGTGATCGGGCCGATGGGCTTTGCGGGTTACTTCCTGATCGTGGCCGACTTCATCGATTTTGCGCGGCGCGAGGGGATCCCAGTCGGCCCGGGCCGCGGCTCGGCGGCGGGCAGTCTCGTCGCCTATGGCCTCGGTATAACCGGAATAGATCCAATCGAATACGACATTATCTTCGAGCGGTTCCTGAACCCCGAGCGGGTCTCGATGCCCGACATCGATGTGGACTTCTGCATGCGGGGCCGGGACCGGGTCATCCAATACGTCTCCGACAAATACAATGGCGAAGGGGACGACGAGAAGCGGGTCGCGCAGATCATCACCTTCGGGAAGCTCCAGGCGCGCGCGGCGATTCGAGACGTGGGCCGGGTGCTCGGCATGCCCTACGGCGACGTCGACCGCATCGCGAAGATGGTGCCCGACACCCTCGGGATCACGCTCAACGACGCGATCGAACAGTCGGCCGATCTGCGTGCGCGGGCCGAAGCGGACGGGCAGGTGGCAAAGTTGCTCGAGACCGCGCGCGGCCTCGAGGGTCTGACGCGGCACGCCTCGACCCACGCGGCCGGCGTCGTGATCGGTAATCGACCGCTGATCGAGCAGGTTCCCCTGTATCGCGACCCGAAGTCGGGCGACGTGATGACGCAGTTCGACATGCGCTGCGTCGAGAAGCTCGGCTTGATCAAGTTCGACTTTCTCGGGCTCAAGACCCTCACCACGATTGCGGATACCGAACGTCGAATCCGCGAAACCCACGACCCGGATTTTCAGATCGAAGCGGTGCCGCTCGACGATCCCAAAACCTACGCGTTGCTCTCGACCGGCGACACCGAGTGCGTGTTCCAGGTCGAGTCTGCGGGCATGACCGAACTCGTCACGAAGCTGCGCCCCCAGAGCTTCAAGGAGTTGATCCCGATCGTCGCCCTCTACCGACCCGGGCCGCTCGGGTCGGGCATGGTGGACGACTTCGTCAACCGCAAACACGGCCTCACGCGCGTCGAGTACCTGCTCCCCGAACTCGAGGAGCTCACCGCGGAAACCCTCGGCGTGATCGTCTACCAGGACCAGGTGCTTCAGATCGCCAACCGCCTCGCGGGGTACAGCCTCGGCGAGGCCGATTTGCTGCGCCGCGCGATGGGCAAGAAGAAAGCCGTCGAAATGGAGAAGCAACACGAGCGCTTCGTGTCGGGGGCCGTCGAGCGAAACATCGACCGCCAGAAGGCCGAAGAGGTCTTCAAGCTGATGGCCGAATTCGCGGGCTATGGCTTCGCGAAGTCGCACTCCACCGCCTATGCGCTGATCACGTTTCAGACCGCCTATCTCAAGGCGAATTACGAGGCCGAATACCTCGCCTCGGTGATGACCACGGAGGCGGGCAACAACGACAAGTTGGGTCGCTACATCAGCCACATCCGCCAGCGCGGAGTCGAATTGTTGCCGCCGGACGTCAACGAGTCGGCGCGCGACTTTACCGTTGTGAGCGGAGGCATCCGCTTCGGTCTGGCAGGCGTGAAGAACGTTGGGGAAGGCGCGATCGATTCGATTCTCGAAGCGCGCGCGGGCGAGGGCGGTCGATTCAAGAACCTCTTCGATTTTGCGGATCGGATCAACGGCCGGCGGGTCAATCGCCGGGTGGTCGAGAGTCTGGTCAAGTGCGGCGCGTTCGATTCGCTGCACGAGAATCGGGCCGCGGTCTGGGCCGGATTGGACACCGCACTCGAGGCGGGCGCCGCCGCTCAGCGCGATCGCGAGATCGGCCAGGGGAAGCCTCTTCGGCGGTGCGGGCGGCGCTGAGATCCGGGTGCCGGCGCTGCCGGAGGCAGCCGAGTGGGCCGAGCGCCAGCGCCTCGACCTCGAAAAACAGGTGCTCGGCTTCTACGTGTCGGGCCACCCACTTGCGGAGGCCGCGGACCGCCTCGCGCGCTTCGCCGAGGTGAACTCCGACGACACGGAGGGCTCGGACGGCCGGGAAGTGCGGGTCGGCGGGATCCTCACGTCCTTGCGGGAAACCCGCACCCGCCAGAACAAGCTGATGGCCTTCGGTACGCTCGAGGATCTTCAGGGGAGCTTTGATCTCGTGATTTTCAGCGCGCCCTTCGAGCGGTTCGGCAGTCTGATCAAAGGCGCGATCGAGGGCGACGGCGAGAGTGGGCCGGTCCCGCTGTTGGTCTCTGGAACGCTCGAATCCGGCGATCCACCGAAGATCCTGGTCCGGGACGTGCTCGAGCTCGATCGCGCGGAGGAAAAGCTCTCCACGCAACTTCAGGTGACGGTCCGCGAGGACGAGGCGTCCCCCGATCGCTTGCGCGCGCTTCGCGACCTGCTCGAGAAGAACCTCGGTGAGTGCCGGGTGGTCGTCCGGCTCGTCATCCCGGGTGAGAGCGAGACGATTCTTTCGCTAAACGGTGCAGCGGGGGTCCGCGCCAATGCGGCATTGCTGGCCGATGTCGACGGACTGTTCGGACGGAGTGTGACGGAGTTGTCGATTTGAGCCGTATCGGAGATCAGCATCGGATGCGGGTGGGACTGTGCGGCCTGGGGTTGGGCGCGCTGCTCGTGCTCGGCGGTTTTCTGCAAGCGCCGATCGCGGCGGCCCGGGACGTGGTGCGGGTCGAATCCGTGGGCGTCGCACCCGTGCGGCCGGATTCTGCTTCACCCCGCGACGCCGCTGTTCACAAAGGGCTGCTCGAAGCCGTTCGGCAGACCGCCGAAGACCTGCTCGCGACCGGAGCGGTGGACGGATTCGACGAGGAAATGGGCGAGGTCGAGAATCTGCAGGCCGAAGCCGAGGCGAGCGCCGAACTCCAACGCATTCTCGGAAACGATCCGCTGGTATACGCGACGCGCTTCAAGGTTGTCGAGGATCGCGGCGAAGGGCCGACGCTGTTCGGCTCCGACCTCGATGTCGAAACGGAATACGTGGTGATCGTGAGCGTGTTCGTCGATCGCGATCGGATCCGCGAGCGGCTGACGCGAGCGGGCATCCTGCTGACACCCCCAGGCCAGGAGCCCCAGATTCGAAGCCGTCTGATCCTGGAAAACCTCGGGGAATACTGGGTCTATGCGGAGATCCGCAGGGTGTTGCTCGAGGAGTTGAAGATGCGCGCTGTGATTCCGCGCGAGATGTCGCCGGGCCGTGCGGTGCTCGAGTTGACGGCCGCACATTCGCCACGCGAATTCCTGGGCCTGCTTCAGCGAGCGGTTTCCGACCAGATGGAGCTGATTCCGCTCAGCGTCGAAGACGACGAGATGCGTCTCCGGGTGGAGGCCTTCGAACGCCAGCCGCCGGAGGAGGGATCCGAAGAGGATGGCGCGATTGACACCCGCAGTCGAAATCGGTATTGAATTCGCGTCGTTAGGGATCATGATGGCACGTAGCTCAGTGGGAGAGCGCCGCCTTGACACGGCGGAGGTCGGCGGTTCGAAACCGCCCGTGCCAACCAACTCATAGTGGGTGAGGTCATTCGGCTAGTGGAGCCGGCCGCCTCTGTCACCGAACCGTCCGGGATTGCGAACGCAGATGTTCCTCCAGCAGCGATGAGTGAGCTCCAGATCCGGTTGCCGGATGGAAACACGTTGGCGGTGCCCAAGGGTTCGACGGTCCTGGACGTCGCGAGGACCATCGGCAGGGGGCTCGCGAAAGCGGCCTTCGCGGGCCGCATCGATGGCCGCCTGGTCGATCTACGCACGCCGCTCGAGGCCGATGCGGCGATCGAAATCGTTACCAATAGAGATCCGGAAGCCGGCGAGGTGATCCGCCATTCTGCCGAGCACGTGATGGCGGACGCCGTCAAGCGCCTCTTCCCAAACGCGCAGGTCGACGTCGGCCGGACGGACCACAGCGAGAAGTTCCAATACGACTTTCTGGTGGAGAACCCCTTCACGCCGGAAGATCTCGAAGAGATCGAAAAGGAGATGTGGAAGATCCTCGCCGAAAAATCGGAGTTCGTGCGCGAAGTGATGAGCCGGGAAGAAGCGGAGGCATTCTTCGCGGCGCGCGGTGAAGAACTCAAGGTTTCACGCCTCGCGGACATCCCTGACGACCAGCCGATCACGATCTTTCGCCACGGCGAGTTTGCCGACCTCTGTCGCGGACCCCACGTGCAGCGAGCCGACCAGATCGGCGCGTTCAACATCATCGACTCCGCGGGTGCCTATTGGCGCGGCGACGAGAGTCAGGCGAAGCTCCAACGGATCTACGGGACGGCCTTTGCGACCGAAAAGGAGCTGCAGGCCCACGTCGCCCGGCTCGAGGAGGCCAAGCGCCGCGACCACCGACGAGTCGGGGTGGCGCTGCAGCTGTACTTTACCGATTCGATCGCGCCGGGTTCGCCGTTCTACCTCCCCAAGGGCATGATCCTCTACAACGGTCTGATCGATTTCGTCCGCTCCCTCTACCCGAAGTACGGCTTCACGGAAGTCATGACCCCGCAGCTGTTTCGGACCGAGATCTTCAAGACCTCGGGCCACTACGATCTCTTCCGCGAAGACATGTTCCTGCTGGAGGGCGACGAAGACGAAGAACTCGGCGTCAAGCCGATGAACTGCCCCGGGCACTGCCATCTCTTTTCGACCCAGAAGCACTCCTACCGGGAGCTGCCGATCCGCTATGCGGAATTCAGCCGGCTCCACCGAAACGAGCGCAGCGGCACCCTCACCGGCCTGTCGCGGGTCCGCTCGATGGCACAGGACGACGCCCACATCTTCTGCGAACCCGAGCAGGTGGTCGCTGAGCTCGATTCCTTCTTCGATTTGACCAAGGAGATCTACCGGGCGCTCGGTCTCGAAGACCCTGAAATCGCTGTCTCGACCCGCCCCGAAGAGTTCAGCGGGGATACCACGGACTGGGATGTCGCCGGGCAGCAGCTCGCAGATGCCGTCAAACGAGCCGGCTACGAGTGCTCGATCAAGCCCGGAGAGGCGGCCTTCTACGGCCCCAAGATCGAGTGCGACTTCCGGGACGTCATGGGCCGGGCCTGGACGCTCGCGACCCTCCAGGTGGACGTTTCGATGCCTGGGCGTTTCGGGCTGCGCTACGTGGGGCGAGACGATAAGCTCCACCAACCCGCTATGCTCCACCGCGCGATTCTGGGCTCCTTGGAGCGCTTCATCGCGCTCTATACGGAAATGACCGGGGGGGATTTTCCGTTCTGGTTGGCGCCGGTTCAGGTCGCTCTGCTACCGATTGCCGATCGCCATCAGGCGTATGCGGGGCGGGTTCAGGCGGCGCTCGAGGGCGCAGGGATTCGGGTTTTTCAGGACACGCGCAATGAAAAGCTCGGATACAAGATCCGCGAAGCCGAGATTCAGAAGGTCCCCCTGATGCTCGTGGTGGGCGATCAGGAAGAGGCCGACGGAACAGTTACGCCGCGCCGCAGGCGCGGATCGAAGCAGTCGAACGAAGCTGTAGCGCTCGACAAATTGGTTGACGAGCTTGCTGCGGATGTGCGCGAACGACGTGTCTCGCGCTCGGAGGATTGACGTATCGCCGACTTTCGGAAAGTTGCCAACAAGGAGGATGTGCCCCGCATGAACGAGTTGATCATCTCATCGGAGATTCGCGTGATCGCGGATGACGGTGAGCAACTCGGCGTGATGACACCATCGGATGCTCTGACTCGTGCACAGGAAGTCGGCCTCGACCTCGTCGAAGTCGCGCCTGGATCGAAGCCCCCGGTCTGCAGGATCATGGACTACGGGCGCTACAAGTACGAGCGCAAGAAGAAGATGGGGAAGAACAAGGGGCACACGGCATCTCTCAAGGAGGTGAAGCTGCGGCCTCGGACCGATCAGCACGATCTTGACTTCAAACTCAAGAACGCGCGGCGCTTTCTGACCGATGGCGACAAAGTGAAGGTGACGGTGATGTACCGCGGTCGGGAGATGGTTCATCGCGAGTTTGGCTACCGGCAGCTCCAGCACGTGACCGAGCTGCTCAGCGACATCGCGAGCGTCGAGAACCCTCCGCGGATGGAGGGGCGATTTCTCTCGATGATCCTCGTGCCCAATCGCGAGGCGATCGCCGAGCTGGCCCGGCGCGAGAGTGCCAGCGGAGATGCATCCGAGGCGGAGCCGGTGGAAGCCGGCGAAGCCGAGTTGGCGGCAGGCGTCGAAGCAAAACAGGCGGCCGAGGATTCCGGGGCTGCCGAAGCGGCGGAAGCCGAGAACAGCAACTGAAGCGACCCTTTCGGGGGCGCTAGAAGTCGAGTGAAAAAGGATTCAGCATGCCGAAGGTCAAGACCCATCGCGGTGCCGCTAAACGGTTCAAGAAGACCGGCACCGGCAAGATCGTGAGATCGCAGAAGAACAAGCAGCACATTCTCACGAAGAAGTCACCCAAGCGTAAGCGTCATCTGCGGAAGGACGTGCTCGTCGACCCGGTGGACGAAAAACGCGTCAAGCATATGATCCCGTACCTCTAACAGGCGGTCTTGCGACCCAACGGAATCGATAAAAGGGGAGTCACATGCCGCGAGTCAAACGAAGCGTAGCCGCGCGCAAGCGCCGCGGTCGCATTCTCGATGAAGCCAAGGGCAATTACGGCGCACGAAGCAAGCTGTTCAAGACGGCTCGAGAGACCGTCGAGAAGGGCTGGCGCTACGCGTACCGAGACCGCAAGCAGAAGAAGCGGACCTTTCGGGCGCTCTGGATCACCCGCATCAATGCGGCTGCGCGTGAAAACGGCTTGTCGTACAGCAAGCTGATCAACGGTCTCAAGTGCGCGAACGTCGAAGTCGACCGCAAGATCCTCGCCCAACTCGCGGTGACGGATCCGAAGGCGTTCGGCGAGCTCGCAGACCTCGCAAAGTCACAGTCCGCTTAGTCGGGCCAACCGTCGATGCCGGCCGGAGTCGACAACCTCGAGCGGCTGGAGGAAGAGGCGCGCCGCGAAATCGCCGCAGTCGAGAGTCTGCAGGCGCTCACGGAGGTCCGCGCCCGTTACCTCGGCAAGAAGGGCTCCGTGGCCGGCGTGCTGCGCGGCATCGGCGACCTCGCGGGCGACGAACGGGCCCGGGTCGGCCAACTCGCGAATACCACCAAAAAGCGGATCGAAGAGGCGGCTAGCGAGCGCCGCCACGCGCTCGAGCGCAGCGACCGCGATCGCGCACTCGACGCCGAGCGCCTCGATACCACGCTTCCCGGTGCCGAAGAACCGCCTGCGGGTCGTCTGCATCCGGTCACGCGCGTGTTCCGCGATATGGTGGAGTTCTTCACCTCGATGGGATTTTCGATCGAAGAGGGCCCCGAGGTCGAGACCGAGTATCACTGTTTCGAAGCCCTGAACATTCCGGAGGTGCACCCCGCCCGGGATGAGCAGGACACCTTCTACGTCGAAGGCGGCAACGTACTTCGCACCCACACCTCGAATGTTCAGATCCGGGCCATGGCGGGCCGAACGCCGCCGTTTCGATTCATCGCGCCGGGTCGCGTCTACCGACACGACCTGAGTCCGCGTCACTATCCAATGTTCCACCAGATCGAGGGCTTCCTCGTGGATGAGGGCGTTAGTTTCGGCGATCTCAAGGGCGTGCTTTACGCGTTCGGGCGCCACCTGATGGAGGGCGAGATCGACCTGCGGTTTCGCGCCAATCATTTTCCATTTACCGAGCCCTCCGCCGAGATGGACTACGCGTGCTTGCTGTGCGAACGCCAGGGTTGCGGCGTCTGTTCGAACAGCGGATGGATCGAGTGGGGCGGCTGCGGGATGATCCATCCCCAGGTGCTCGAAAATTGCGGGATCGATTCCGAACGCTATCAGGGCTTTGCGTTCGGGATGGGCGTCGATCGCACGGCACTGCTGCGCTACGGCATCCCCGAATATTCGGCTGCTCTTCGAAGGCGACCTGCGCGTGTTGGAGCAGGTCTGATGCGGGTATCGCTTCAATGGCTCGCGGAGTTCATCGATCTCCCGAAAGAAGCCGATCTCGTCGAGCGCCTCACGCTGGGTGGTTTCGAAGATGTCGAGGTCAGTTCGACGGGGCCCGATCTCTCTGAGGTTCGCGTGGGTCTGGTCCGCGAGTGCGGACGGCATCCGAATGCGGATCGACTTTCCGTTTGCCGGGTGGATCTCGGCAGTGGCGAACTGATCGAAGTGGTCTGCGGCGCGCCGAATGTCGCCGCGGACCAGAAGATCGCCTTTGCGGCGGTTGGGACCAGGCTTCCCGACGGCACACTTCTCAAGCGCGCCAAGATCCGAGGCGTCGTGTCGACCGGAATGATTTGTTCGGATCGAGAGCTCCAACTCGGAGACGACCACGATGGGATTCTGGTGCTGGATCCCGACGCGCCGGTAGGCGCTCCGCTGCCCGAGGTGATTTCGACCGGCGACCGCGAGTTGGAGGTCGGCATCACGCCCAACCGCGGCGATGTGACCTCCGTGATCGGATTGGCGCGGGAGGTCAGGGCGCACTTCGGCGGCGATTTGCGCACACCCGAAACCGATCCACTCGAGACCGGGTCGCCCGCAGCAGATGCGATTCGCGTCGAGATCGACGCCACCGACGATTGCCACCGCTATGTGGCGCGCATTGTGCGCGGAGTGCGTGTGGGTCCTTCACCGGACTGGGTGGTCGCGAAGCTCGCCGCCTCGGGCATCCGCTCGATCAACAACGTCGTCGATGTCACCAACCTCGTGTTGTTGGAGTTCGGGCAACCGCTGCACGCTTTCGATCTCGCAAAACTGCGCGGCGGCTGCATCAAGGTGCGGCGCGCCACCGCTGGCGAAAAACTCGTCACCCTCGACGGTGAGGCCCGTGAACTCTGCGCCGAAGACCTCGTGATCGCGGACTCGGAGTGCGCGATCGCGCTGGCGGGCGTGATGGGAGGGGCGAACTCGGAAGTGGGTGATGCGACGACCGACATCCTGATCGAGAGCGCGCACTTCCATCCGAGCCGTGTTCGCGTCGCCGCGAAGCGCTACGGGCTGAAGACAGAAGCCTCGTATCGATTCGAACGTGGCGTCGATCGGCTCGGCGTTGGGCGGGCTGCCGATCGTGCGGCGCGTTTGATCGCCGAACTGGCGGGCGGCGAGGTTGCGGCGGGCCGCGCAGTGGCCGAAGGCGCAGCGCCGACCGTGACAGAGGAGATTCGTTTTCCGACAGACCGGTCGAACAAGTTGCTCGGTACCGCGCTTTCGAAGTCGGAGATGGCCGAGCTGCTCGAGCGGGTGGGCGTCGGCTGCACGGCAGCGGAGGCGGACGTACTCGTCTGCTCGATTCCGTCGCACCGAACAGATCTGCACCTCCACCAGGATCTCTCGGAGGAGGTGGCCCGCATCTACGGCTACGACCGGATTCCGGTCACGGAGCCGGTCGGAGTTCTGAGAGGCGTCGAGCGACCGCGGCTTTGGCGCGTCGCGGAGCGCGCCCGAGACGCTCTGGTCGCCGCCGGCATGATCGAATGCCAGACACTGCCATTCTTGAACGCGGAGTGGGTCGACGCGCTCCAGCTGGATCCCGATGACCCGCGGGGCAACGCGGTGAGGCTCGTCAATCCGATTCGCGAGGAAGAGTCGCTGCTTCGCACCACGCTGCTCCCCTCGATACTCCGCATCGTCCAGCAGAATCGCAGCCGGCAGGTGAGTCGGATCGAGGTTTTCGAGCTGGGGACGCCTGTTCCGCGCGGGTGGGGCACCCTCGCATTGGGGTGGGAGACCTCCCACAGGAGTCGCTGAGCCTCGTGGCGGCGGTTGCGGAGCGCGAGGAAAAGGGGCTCTGGGAGGCGCCGAATTCGGCTCCGCTCTTCTTTAAACTCAAGGGCATCGCAAAAAAGCTTTTGAACCAGCTGGGTTATGTGGCATGGTTTCCGAGCGCGAGCCTTCCGCCCTATCTGCATCCCGGGGCCGCGGCGGCGCTCGAGGTGGAGGGAGTGGTGGTCGGGTCGGTCGGAGAGCTTCACCCGGATGTCGCCACAGCCTTCGGACTCGATATTGGCTGTGCGGTGATGGAGTTGGACCTCGAGGCCCTGGAGGTATTGCCCCAGCAGGAGCATCGGTTTCGCGAAGTGTCGCGGCAACCGAGTGTTCGACGTGACCTGGCGGTGGTCGTCGACATCGACCAACCGGCGGGTGAAGTGCTCGAGGCGATTCGCAAGACTGGCGGGAAGGACTTGATCTTGGTGGAGTTGTTCGATCGCTACGCGGGAAAGGGAATCGCCGATGGGCGCACCAGTCTCGCGTTTCGGCTGGTCTTCCAGCGCTTCGATCGAACCCTCAAGGACGAGGAAGTGACGAAGTCGACCGATCGCATCGTCAGGATGTTGGCGCATCGGTTCAAGGGAGAGCTCCGTTAGCGAGAATTACGGGAGAACACGTATGACTAAAGCTGACATCGTCGAACAGATCTACGAGCAGGTTGGATTCTCGAAAAAAGAGTCTGCAGAGCTGGTAGAGAAGGTTTTCGATGCCATTAAAACCACGCTCGCCGAGGGCGAGAAGGTGAAAATCTCGGGGTTTGGGAATTTTGTCGTGCGCGGCAAGAACTCCCGCAAGGGTCGCAATCCCCAGACCGGCCAAGAAATTCTTCTGGAAGCGCGCAAAGTGCTCACATTCAAACCCAGTCTCGTGCTAAAGAATCTCTTGAACGATGAAGAGATCCCGACGGGCGGAAGCAGTTTGGATGGGACCGGCCGCTTAGAATAGTCGGCCCGCGACAGGCTGCTGAAATCCGGAGGCCAATTCGCACTTTGTCGATCGGCTCTTTTCTTCGAGCTGCTTTGAGTGGGGGGGCAGTTGGCAAACGAGATCACGTCGCAAATCAAAGACCGGGCCGCGAACGGCAGCGCCGAGCGCGAAGAGGACGCCCCGGGCAAGCGCTACTACCGAATCGGTGAAGTCAGTCGCATCACCGACGTCAAGCCCTACGTGCTCCGCTACTGGGAATCCGAATTTCGCTGGATGGCGCCACAGAAGTCGCGGTCGAAACAGCGACTGTATCGCCGTCGCGACATCGACATGATCTTGCTGATCAAAAAGCTGCTCTACGAACAGCGCTTCACGATCGCCGGAGCGCGCAAGAAGTTGCGCGAGTTCGGCGCGGGCCGCGCCCTCGAGTCGGGTAACCTCGCGATCGAGACCGATCACCGCTCCCGCTACCGAAAGATACGCTCCGAACTCGAATCCATCCGCGCGATGCTCTGATTTCTGACGAGCCGATCAGGCGTTTTCGCCGGTCAGACGTTTTCACATTTGGGCATTTCGAAGCGTATGCCCGACACCAGGCCGAGCCAGATCGGCCCCGTGCGTTCGAAGCGAACTGCCTTGGTGGCGCCCTCTGATTCGATCTCGACTTCGGCATTGGTGATTTCGATGCGGTCGTCCATTTCTCCAATCCCGCGAACGTTGGGGATCGGCTCGAAACCCTTGCGCAGATAGGCACCCGTTACGGATGCCGCATCGATCGGCGGGGCGGTTGGATCGTTGAGCTCCGGGTGATCGACGTTGGTTTCCGGGTCATCCGGTTGCCCCAACACGTAGACGTCCTCGTGACCCCGCTGGCGCGCGTGGCCCTTGTGGAGTTCGAGACGAAATTCGCGGCCGCAGGGGCCGTGAAGGCCTAGGAAGAGGGGATCGTCGGAGCCTGACATTCGATGCTCCCCCATTTTGAGTGTTACCCGTATCCGAACCAGCTTCCCACCCACGAAATATCCTCCTGGTGCTCCAAGCGCGGCGCTCGATGCACTTGATTGCTGCGTTTCCAACGAACGGCCGAAAGGGTAGACGGAGGGCGGCCGAAGGGTCAAGGTGAAGAGCGGCGATCGAGCTACGAATTGTTCGATTGGCCAAATCTCTCGCTACGGCCGACATTGCCGGGCGGCTGCTACAACTGGAGCCGACATTGCCGATCCGGCCGGTAGGACTGGTAGGGCTCGGTAGGGCTCGGCAGGACTGGTTGGGGGCGCGATGCCGGAACGGTTCAAAGAGCGCGCCACCCACGATCCGTTTGCGATCACGCCGGATCCGAACGTCTACGTGCCGCGTACGGCGACCGAAACCGCGCGCAAGGAGCTGCTGCGTTCGGCGTGTAATCCCAGAAAGACCACCGCGCTGATCGGCCCGCCTGGGCTTGGCAAGACGCTTCTCCTTCATCTGCTCGTGGAAGAAGCTCCGGAAGACCTGCAAACCGTCTATCTCCCCTACGCGGCTCTTCCGCCCGAGGAACTCTGCGGCTGGGCGCTTGGGTTGCTGGGCCTGCCGGGGACTGGAGATTCAATTGGAGCTTTGCAGGCGCACAGCCGAGATCTGTCCGAGCGAGGATCTTCACTGCTGCTGTTGATCGACGATGCCGGCGCGATGCCGATTGCGACAGCGCGCTGGGCCGGGGAACTCGTACAAAATTCGAGCGGTAGCGTGCGGTTGATGATCGCTGCCTCCGACAACGCCGCCGGCAATCGCACCATCGCCGCGATCGGTACCAATTTTGACATCGTCCATCTGGACGACCCGATGACGGAGAGCGAAACGAGTAAATACATCGATGGGCGGCTCGCACTCGCGCGGGTTCCCGATTCGATCCGCGCGCGCTTCGACGACCCAACGGTGCGCCTGCTCCATCGGATCTCTGCCGGGATTCCGCGGCGCCTTCACTCGGCAGCGACGGCGATCTTGCAGGAAGCGCCCGTTGCGGCGGGGGGGGATGCTGCTGAAACACCGACAGTGCCCGTCGAAACGCCGACGGCACCCGCCGATGAACCCGTCGAACCAACCGCTTCGGCGCAGACACTCGGCGTGCCGCCCGAGGAACGCCGCGTGTCGAGCCGGCGTGCCGAGCCGGAAGGAGTCGACGTGCGCGTCGGATTGGGCGGCGCACCAGAGGAGAAAGGTCGCCGCGCAGAAGATCGCGCGGAGGCGGCCCCCCAACCAGATGAACCCGCTGCGGAGGAATTCGAGGAATCCGCGCCGATCGAGGACGAAGAGGTCGAGGAAGAAGAGATTCCCGAGTGGGAGCCGCCGATTGCCCCGCCGGTGGCGCGCCGCGCGCTACCCGCGTCGCGACGGGCGATCGTATTGGGAACGCTCATTGTCGCTTTCGCCGCGGTCGCCATTCCGGTGATCCGCTCGATCCTCTCGGAACCGCGTCAAGTCGCAGGGGCTGATTCGCAAATGGATTTCCGCGAGCCAATACCGGGAGGCTTCGAGAGTTCGATGCGGGAAGATTCCCGAGAACCGATGCAGGGTGATTTCGGGGAACCGAGCGAAGTGGTCGAGCCCCGTGATTCGATGGTGGGAGATGAAATTGCAGAAATTCCGGCCATGGCCGGCGCAGAAGATCCTTTGATCGTTGACCCGCCCGTTGTGGAGCCGTCGCCCGCGGAAACCGTGGGACCGTTTGCGGTGCAGATCAATGCGAGCCCCTGGGCGAACGTCGAAGTCGACGGGATCGATCTCGGCGCAACACCCCTCGCGAACATCCCGCTTTTCGAAGGCGAGCACTCGTTTCGCGTCAAAATGCCAGATGGGCGAATGATCGACCGAATCATCGAAATCGACGCCGAAAGGCGATTCATCAGCTTCGAGTAAAGGGTCGCTCGGGGCCGGTACCGTCGACAGAACGCCCCGCACCCGCTAATCGTGCCCGGGTGTCGGGCCGTAGCGCAGCTTGGTAGCGCGCTTGACTGGGGGTCAAGAGGTCGCGAGTTCGAATCTCGCCGGCCCGACCAGCGATTTAGCCCCCGTTCTGTTAACGGCGGCTACCTGCGGGTATTCCAGGCATTGCTGGAGTACGCCGCGCTGCAAGCCGGGTTGGCGAACTCAGCCCAACTCCGGCCCTCAGCCGCCACCCACGCGCCTGGTGGCCTCAATAGCCGCCCAGTACCACCGTTTTAGCCTCGCTACCCCGATGAAAACCGTTTATAATCTAGGTACTTACCTATATTTGATCCATCCGGCCGAACTTCAGCTGTAGGTTGTTGTCAAAACATAGGTAGTTACCCCTATAATGTCGGACTCGATTCGTGAGACAATCGTCAGATCGCTGCAGGTACGTTCGGGGACTAGCTGGTATGGGGAATACGGTGGAGTTCGCTTCAGGGCAAATATCCGGGTCGAACGCACCCGTGGGCACCGAAGAGCATCGACGCTCGGATCGTCGCCGCCGAGGACCGCACGGGGAAGAGCAGCGGTCCGAACTCAAGCTCGTGCGACTGCAGCGGCGCACCCTCGCGATCACGACAGCGCTCCTTCTCGTCGCCTGTGGCAGCTTGGCCGTGTGGGCGCTGCGTCAGCAGTCGACCCTCGGCGCTACCGCGAGCCGCAAGCAGGAGCAGATCGTGGGACTCACCAAGGAACTCGCTGTGGCGACGACCGCGCTCGAAGAATCCCGCCTCGCCGTCGATTCACTGATCATGGGTCGGATTCCCGGCTTGTCGCCATTCCGGGTCAAGGAGCCTATCTCGGTCGACACGCCATTCGTCCGCGAGCTCAGCTTCAAGCCGCTGTCCCCCCCCGCATTCGGTCACGAGTGCAAGCTTGTCATCGAGAATGATTCGAGCTCTGAGATTCGACCCGCGCTGAGCGTCGTTCTCTTCAACGACGTTGGTATCGAGCTGGCGCGGGCGCAGCTCATGGATGGCGTTCGCGACGAGCTGCGCGTCGACGAGATCCGGAGTTTTTTCGCCAGCCTCGAGATCCCAGAGGGCAGCGCCCCAGCTACTTCCTCCTCACTTCGGACTAAGCGGCAACATGGCCCCGCCGCGGCTGAAGATGCCGGCGGGCGCTTCCGAGCTAGCGCTGGCGGCTGCCGCTGTCTGAGGTAGGTGAGCGCCCATCTAGTTGGAGAGTTACACCTCCCGCCGAACCTGTCCCATTCGTTTGAAACTCCCTCTGTAATCCCTTCACTTTGCCTCGTAGGTAAATCGAATCCATTGTCGAGAAGAGTCGCGATTGAGGATGCACACAAAATAAGGTAAGCCCTCACATGGAACGGTTCACCTGGGCGAAAGCTCAGAACCCACTCGAGTAATTGGGGTTCTGGTAATTGGGGTTCTGCTCTAAACACGCTGACGGACAGTTCACGCGCGCAAAGCGCGTCGAGAATCCGCACGCGAGTTTCATCTGCGAACGCACCGAATCGGCTAATCTTCGTCGGCCCGACCAACAATATCCCCCAAAAAGATCGAATCGGAAAAGCAGAGCGATCCGGCCTAGTTCGGGCTCGAGGTTCCTGCTCGAGAGCGATCTTCCGTTCAGTGACGGCGCTTTCGCGCGCTGGGAGGCTTCACCCACGCGGCTGGCCGACCGATATCCCGGACTCGATGCCTTGCACTTTTAGGGGGGACAGCCGATGAGCCGCTGCCTACAGAGAGTCTCTGCCGTACTGATTACCGTTGCGCTGCTTTTGATTCAGGTGGGGCCCGCGGCCGCCACCCCAGCCCAGGATCTCGAAAATCGAGGCAAGACGAATCTCATCGCCGACGCTTTGATCCTTCGCCCGTTGGGACTGGTGGCGATCGGAGTCGGCGCGGCAATGTGGGCCGTGGGAGTTGCCCCGTTGGTGGCGATCACCCGCCCGGCGGAACTGGGCGAGTCGATGGATTACCTCATCAAGAGGCCCGTCAAATACACGTTCGTGGACCCGCTCGGCTACCACTGAGCGCCGCCCGCGCTCGCTTGGCACTGCGAGCGAACATCACCGATTGAGCCAGCCGGCGGCGCCGCCTTCCGACACCCTCGCGCCGCATCCGGTGGCCCCACACGCTCGTCTTGGACCCATTGCAATTACGCGGGGTTCCAGCCTAAGCTGCGACTTGGTGGGGGGAGGCGGATGATCGAACCGAGCCCGCTCGGGCGGGGTGAGCTGGAACTTCCGAGGCGTCGGCTTTCCGATCGGTTGCGGGCGAGCGGAATCCGGGACGAACGGGTCCTGGAGGCCTTCGCGCACGTTCCGCGCCATCTTCTGATTCCCGAGCCCCTTCGCGGGCGAGCCTACAAAGACGCATCATTGCCAATCGGAGACGGTCAAACGATTTCGGCGCCGAGCACGGTCGCCGCGATGACCCAGGCTCTCCAGTTGGGTGGGAACCGAGACCGTATTGGAGGTGGGTACGGGTTCCGGTTACCAGGCGGCGATTCTCTCGCGGTTGGTGGCGCGGGTGGTGTCGATCGAGCGGATTCCCCGACTCGCGGCGCGAGCTCGCACGGCACTCGACAACCTCGGAGTCAACAACGTGGTGGTCCACCTCGGCGACGGTACCGCCGGGCGCCCTTCCGAAGCACCCTTTGATGCGATCGTGGTCACCGCGGGGGGGCCGGAAGTACCGCAACCTCTGTTGGCGCAACTCGCGCCCGGTGGGTATCTGGTGGGGCCTTTCGGCGCGCGCGACAGGCAGAAGTTGATCCGGATGCGCTGCGATGGCCGCGGAGGATTTAGCCGCGAGGAGCTCGGCCCGTGTCGATTTCGTCGAATTACTAGGTACGCACGGATGGGACCGCCGCTTAGCATCGGTTGGCGCTCGGGGTGCAGCGGTCGCACTTTGGGTGGCGATTGCGATTGCGCTGGGCTGTGCGTCGACGCCGGATGACTCGGCTGGACTCACGCACATCTTGCAGCCAGGCGAAAATCTTTACCGACTCTCTCAGTTCTACGGCGTCTCCGTCGACGATATCGTGAAAGCCAACGACATCGACGACGTGACGGAACTCAAAGTAGGCCAACGCATCTGGATCCCGAAAGCGAATCGGGGCGCTGCCCAGAAATCGCTCGCAGGGGGCGGCTCGGGTTCGGTGGCGCGGCGCGCAGGAGATCTGAGCTGATCTGGCCGGTGCACGGGAAATTGAGTTCCCAATTTGGCCGCGCGCAATGGGCGCGGTCACGACGGCATCGATATCCCCGCCAAATCCGGCACTCCGATTGTCGCCGCAGCGGCGGGCCGGGTGATCCATAGCGGGCGCGGACTCGGGGACTACGGCAGGGTCGTCATCGTGAAGCACGAAGGTTACTACTCGACCGTCTATGCCCACAATCGGCGCAATCGCGTCGAGAAGGGGGACTTCGTCGAGAAGGGGGAGGTGATCGGTGAAGTCGGTTCGAGCGGCAACGCGAGCGGACCCCATGTGCACTTCGAAGTGCGACGCAATCGCGAACCGATGGACCCGTTGCTCTTCCTGCCATGACGTTCTTCGACCTGCTTCGCACGGCCCGTCATGGAGAGGCTGCCCGATGAGGGCGATTTCCGCGACGACCGCGCTGCTCGTCGCACTCTGTGGACTCGGCCTGCTCGCGTGCAGCGAGAGCGATCGGACCCGATTGAAAGCGCGCCTCGGTAGCAACAAGGCAATGTTTACGATCGGACAGGGGGTCGAGTCGAGTGCGGACGGATCTCCCGATTACGAGTTGGCCGCCGAGTGGTATCGCAAAGCCTCGGCTTATCCCGATGCTCAGTTTGCATTGGCGCAGCTCATTGCGCGGGAACAGGTCGAGCCCACACGAGAGGGTGAACTCGAGTCGCTTCTGCTTGCCGCCGCCGAGGAAGACCACGCGCTCGCGCAAGTTGCGCTGGGTGAGCTTCTGCTTCAATCCGGGCCGCAGCGCGAAACCGAGGCGCTCGCGTGGTTCGATCGGGCGGCAAACGCGGGGAGCGCCGAAGCACAGTTTCATCTCGGCGCGCGATCCCTGCAGGGAAGCGGCGTTGATGCGGACCCCGCTGAAGCGCTTCACTGGTTGGGCCTGGCCGCCGAGAAGGGCCACCCAGCTGCACAGCGCCTGCTCGGCGACGTTTACGCGGAGGGTCGCGGAGTAGCAGCCGACCCCGTGCAATCGACCCAATGGTATCGCGCCGCTGCCGACCAAGGGCGATGTCAGCGCCCAGGTGGTGTTGGGGCGGCGGTATGCCGAGGGAGCCGGCATCGATCCCGGATCCCGCCGAGGCGACGGCCTGGTATCTCCTCGCTGCCGAACGAGGTGACGCCGAAGCGCAGTCAGAACTCGGTTACGCGTACTGGATAGGTAGCGGTGTTCCGCAGAGCTACCCGAACGCGGGGAAATGGTTGCGGGCGGCGGCCGATCAGGGGTACGCAGTCGCACAGAACCGGCTCGGCGTGCTCTACTCGAATAATTTGCTGGCCTCGGACGAGAACAGCCAACTTCCCGAATGGGCCCAACAGGCGTTGTTGCGCGGGATGAAGGTTCCCGATGCGTTGCTCGGGAAGTCGGTCACCGAACAGAACGCCGAGTCGCGCAACGCGAACTACCTCGAGGCGCTGAAGTGGTTTCGCGAGTCGGCCGCGCAGGGCTTCGCGGCGGCTCAATTCAACCTTGCGATGGCTTACGAGCGCGGAAGGGGCGTCGATCGCGACCCGCTAGCGGCGCTGGACTGGTGTACGAAAGCCGCCGAGCAAGGCCTGGATCGCGCGCAGATGCACCTCGGAAAAATCTACGAGCGCGGCGACGACGGCATTCCGCAAGATTTGAACAAAGCCCGCTCCTGGTATCGACGGGCCGCGGAGGAGGGCTCACCCACGGCCCAGGTAGCGTTGGCGCTGCGCTACCTCAACGGGAGCGGGGTGGCGGTCGACGAAGCGGAAGCCGCCCGTTGGCTCGAGAAGGCAGCCGAACAGGGAGATGTCGAGGCCCAAATCAGCCTGGCCGTGCTCTATCAAGAGGGCCGAGGTGTCGCGAAAGATCTCTCTGCGGCTGCCCGCTGGTACACGCGTGCCGCAGAATCCGACGACCCGGTGGCGGCCAACCGATTGGGTCGGATCTACCTCGAGGGATCGGGCGTTGCCACCGATCATGCGAAAGCCGTCGAGTGGTATCGCCTAGCCGCCGAACAGGGTTATGTGCCGGCGCAGCTCAATCTGGGTGCGCTCTGCGCGGAGGGGCGCGTCATCGAGAAGGACCACGTTCAGGCGATGGAGTGGTTTCGAAAAGCCGCCGAACAGGGTAACGGCCTCGGTCAGATCAATCTTGGGATTGGATATTTCAAGGGACAGGGCGTCCCTCGCGATCTGGTCGCGGCCCATATGTGGTTCACACTTAGCGATGCGAACGGCGCCGATCAGTGGCGCAAGAATACCGAGGCCAAGCTCTCGCGTTACGAGCTCGAAAAGTCCCAGAAGTTCGTAAAAGAATGGCGCGAGGCGCGGCAATCCCCGTAGCCCTAACACGGGATCCGTGCGTTACGACATTATGCAAAGTGGATCGACGGCGACGCTAAAGGCGTCCCTCCATTGTGGCCAATGCGCGCATTTCGAGCCCCATTCACAACGGTTTCACAACGGTTCGCAGCCGCCGTGGATTGCCGGTCTGGCCGCCGAGTGCCAAGCCGTCCAGTCAGGCCGTACCCTCCGTGGGGAGGACGAAAAATACGGGATTATCTACTCGACGCACCGGGAGGGCGCGGGCCTCTGAGCGGTACAGTTCAGTTCGCTGCGCCACTGGTCGCGACCGCGGGCGGGCCCATGAGGTAGCGCTCGAAGAAGGCGCCGAGCTTGGTATAGAAGTCGATCTCGTTGCGCTCGTCGAGGAAGCCGTGGACTTCGCCTTGGTAGAGGTATGTCTCGACCGGGCGATCCAGGGCCTCGAGCGCGTTCGCCATTGCGTTGGCCTGCTTGACGTGCACGCGCCAGTCCTCGGTTCCGTGTGCAATCAGGACGGGAGCGTGAATCCGCTCTGCGTTCCGGGCGGGTGAAATCGCGGCCAGCCGCTTGCGATCGCCCCAACGGTCTCCGACGAGCTGCTCCATGTCTTCGACGAGCCCCCAATACCGCGAGTCATCGGACAGCAACGTGAGGATGTCGGTCACGCCTGCGAAGCTCGCGCCTGCCTTAAAGAGTTCTGGCTCCTTCATGAGACCATGCAGCGCTGCGAATCCCCCATAGCTCGCGCCGTAGATGCCGATGCGTGTTGGATCTGCGATTCCCTGGTCGATCAGCCAATGGGTTCCGTCCGTGATGTCGTCCTGCATCTGCAGGCCCCAGTTGCCCCGCCCGAGCTCGAAGAACTCATCTCCGTAGCCGTCCGAGCCGCGGAAGTTGGGCTGCAGGACCGCGAATCCCCGGCTCGCTAGGAACTGCACTGGGGCATCCCATCCCCATACGTCGCGCGCCCAGGGGCCGCCGTGCGGGTAGACGACGGTGGGATACGGCGGCTCTCCTTCCACAGGAAGTGTCAGATAGCCCGGGATCGTCAGGCCGTCGCGAGCCGAATACTCAATTGCCCTCATCGGAGCGAGGTTCACGTCGTCCAGTTCGGGGTACGCCGCGAACAGGTACTCCAGACTCTTCTTCTCGCGATCGAAGAAGTAGTACTTCGGCGGATGCGTGTCTCCACTGGATCGAATGATCGAGAGGTGCTCCTTCGCATCGGTGCTCACGATCGAATTCGTCCGATTGGGAAGCGCCTTGTCGATGCCCCGCCGGATCGCGGCCTCTCGCGCATCAACGAAGTGGAGCCGAGGCCGATCCGTGACGTAGCGAATGGCTAGCAGCCGGTCATCCAGCGAAGAGTGAATGGTTCCGGTCACGTCGACCTCCGGATGAGCGAAGATCAGGGCGCCGACCTTGCGCTTCTCGAGATCGTACGAGTAGATGGCGTCCCGACCCGTCTCGGAGTGTGAATACACATAGATGTTGTGCGGCTCTTCGCTGAAACCCGCGAAGGAGAATCCCTCCTCTTCATGGGGGTTGTAGCGGATGATCTTCTCGAACGAGTCTTCGGGGCCGACGCGCGCATACCAGAAATAGTCCGTCCCGTGTTTTGGCTGGCCCCACCCGACACGAACCTGATCCTTATGGTCTGCAGCCCAACCCATCATGCCGTATCGCGCCCGCGCGACCGTTCCCAGCGACCCCGAATGGATGTTTACCGTGCGCGCGCCGAATCCACGCTGGTTCTGGCCGGGCATCCAGATGCTGAGGAGGATTCGATCTGGATCGTTCCAGAGCCAGCTCACGACGTTGTCCTGGCTCTGGGAATACTCTTGATAAGGCCAGTTCTTCCCCAGATAGCGGATCTTCGAGCCGTCGAGTGGCACGACCATGAGGCGGGATTGCCGGGCGCGCACACCGACAGCGGTTTGACTGGGCATCTCGACGCTCACGATCAGATGGCTGTTGCTCGCCCAGCCGAGCTTCCGGATCCTCCAGCTCACCCGTCTGCTCGTGCGCTCGAGCTTGGTAAGCGTTCGCACCTCCGATCCGTAGGTGGGGCGCACGATCAGTCGCTCGAGCCCGTCCCGGGATGCAATGGCGGCGATGTGCTGGCCGTCGGGCGATAGCCTGACGTGAGACAGCTGCGGTCGGCGAAAGAAGGCCGCGACGGGGATCCGACCGTCCTCGGCGGGGGCGGCGGAGGGGCGCGAGCCCTTCGCGATGATGGTCTGACGGCATGCAAGCGAGCTGGCCATTGCCAGCAGCAGGATTGCGGCGAACAGCCGGGCAGTCCGGGACATTGAGAACCCTCCCTGGTGGCGCGGCCGCGGGGCGCCAGCCGCTCGAGTGGGATTGTCTCCCAGTGCACGTAGCGGGGTCAACCCCGACGCGTGTGGCGTTGCTAGGCGCGCTGTGGTTTGCTGGCCGTCACGACCTTGGTGAGCCAGGCGCTCGACTCCTACCACGCGACCCGCGTCACTCCACCGCGTCACGTACCCTCCTCACGCCCTTACCACCCACCTTCGGTGTCGCGTTGTGGGGCAAATCGGGGCAGTTCGCCTCACTCTTGAAAAAAGGTTGACCCGGAGTTGCGGCGGGGTGCACACTCAAGCGCAGGGGGGGCAAGTTGAGAGGCTCACCGTGCGCCGCTCAGTCGCTTTTCTTGCCGTCTCGATCTGATACTCCGTCTCGCCTGCGTTCGCGCAGCAGGACACGACGCCGAAGGACTGTGCTGTACTGAAGCAGGGGCGAGGGGAGCCGTCGGTATGTGTTCCGCGTTAGGGCACCAAGAAGAGAAGCATTCGAGCCGACTGCGCACACGACAAAGGGCGAGACAAACCTCAAGATTGGCTTCGTTTGAGGCACTCTGGTGGACGTGACCAAAGGGGGAGACAATGAGGGAGAAGAAGTTCGAGTGATCGCCCCGTCATCTGCAACAACCATTACGCCTGTAGGACAGAGCCCGAAATGAAATCAAAACCCAAAGGCGCGAAGTACCGCAACCTCGTCGCCCGCGGCGCATGGTAACAGGAAGAGAGGTTACTGGTGGCAGCTGACAAGCAAGCGGTGAAACGGCACTTCAAAGAGATGTTGATGGCGATGAGAAGGCACCGGAACGATCTGGCGGCGTACAGCGACAAGGAAGATGCCTTCGGGGTGGCGCGATGCAAACGGGTGCTGAAACTCAACTACTCACGCATCCGAGAACATTGCGTCAAGCACGGCCTAGAACTACCGCGCGACGTGCCGTCTGAGGGCGCAGAGTGAGAGCAAAGCCGAAGGGCACGAAGTACCGCAACCTGAACCGCCACGGTGCAGTCATCTATTACGATCGCACCGTGAAGGGGCGCCGGATCTCCTTCTCGACTCGCACGTCGGATTGGAACGAGGCGGCTCCGGTTCGTGACCTGTACGAGGAGAGGCGAGGGGTCGGAACCGGAATGGTGCCCCCGCGCGAAGCTCCTCGGTTCTCTGATTTTTCACAGCGCTACCTCACGGAGTCAATGGGCCACCTCGCCCCCTCAACGCAAGACGACCGCCGCGCGATGCTGGGGCCAGAGAGCGGGCTTACTCGATCTATTCGGGAGGCTGCGACTGGATCAGATCACCCGCGCGTCGCTCATGGAGTGGTGGACGGCTGGACGCGGGCCTTCGTATCGGCGAAGTCGAAGCGTTGCGCTGGGAGCATGTTGA